>OCOJ01034041.1_pt3 | contig 111836 bp, 110 predicted proteins | sample 1539251 | NCBI WGS metagenome assembly OCOJ01 (sample SAMN01911457, study PRJEB22624) | soil metagenome | biome: Soil | place: Malaysia | collected 2012-04-30 | depth RA_metagenome m
GAACGCGGCGTTACACAAGAAACGCTGGCTTTTGACAGCGGATACCATCCAAAATACATAAGCCTTCTTGAGAGAGGCAAGAATAGCCCCTCTCTCACGGCAATCCTTGAGATCGCAAGAGCGCTTGATACGACGGGCGCCGATTTAGTCCGACGCGTCGAGAGCTTACTGCCAGGCAATCGCAGAAGGCGGCGCGATACCGCCAAGGATAGCGACTAACTGTTCTGGGTCTCTCGGAGTGCGCTCTGCAAATCGAGGCCCAAACGCCCCGTTGGAGGGATAGTATAGTTCCTGGAACTATGCACTGCAAGCTTTCATTATTTGTCCGCCTATGGCAAAGAAGGGCGGCAAAACGACTTGGAAGGCACACCGAAAGGACCCGGTCGTGCGGGCAGCTTTTGCCAGAATCATCGTTGAGCTCCGTAGGCAACTCAAGCTCAAGCAACACCAGGTGGCCGAAAGGAGTGGCTATAGTGAAAAATATATTGGTAATTTAGAGAGGCGAAAAAACACACCTTCATTGACTGCTGCAATCGAGATCTCAAATGCTCTCGAGGCAGACCCCAGAGATGTGTTAAACAAAACTCTGCTGCTTATGCCCAGATTCAAACGCCTAGAACGACGTGAGCCCGAAGCTGCCGATATGTGACGGGGAGGGAAAGAGGAATGATTCCCTAGCCGGCTGTGGTCAGCGAAGTGTTAACCTCCAGTGCATTCCTGCACAAATTCCAAGGAAGTTAGCTCATTCGATTCCCTCGGCCTTCACGACATTCGCAGCTTGCGGTCCTTTCGGGCCTTGTACTATCTCGAAGCTGACACGATCTCCCTCTCGCAGCGTTCGATATCCGTCTCCCACAATCCCGTAGTAGTGGACGATTCGAAATCCCAGTGTGAACAGTTCCGGCAGCACGTACAAGTCCGCACAATACCGATGAATAATTCCGGCAGCGAGATATGGCTTGTGCTGGCCACCTTCCAGATCGGTTTGAATCAAACAAATGTTCATTGCGACTCAAGTGCGTGCGCGCCTTGGGCAACGTGGCCGCTAGGGGAGAACAGGCAGAAGTGGACTACGGTCCGCACTGATCGTATCGTACTCACACATCATCACAGTTGGACGAAGTATACGGTGATACAATTCCTTTTCGCAGTCGTTTCATTTCTTTGTCGCTCAGAAAATCAAACATCTGTCTGACATTTCGTGGGAGACGGAAGGATGTGTATCTCGTGGACAGGAAAAATGCAACTCACCTCTTCGAGTTTCCCGGTTCTGCCCACAATTCAGAATCATGGTGGTCCGCTCTCTTCTCTACCCTTCTGCTTTATGTTGCGAAACACCCGGAAGACGGTCCGATCCCACTCAAGCGATTTGTAACCAACGGGACCAGTTGGACCTTCGAGTCTGACGGAAACTTACAACCGCCGCAGGGCCTTCGATTTGAAGAGGTTCTAACGGAACCCAGACTCTCCCAGAGGGTCTTTGGAGTTGCTGAGTGGCAAAACGTATTCACCGACCTACGGCCGGATGTAGTGGGGATTAGTGCCCGGTCTCGCAAAGTCATTCTTGTTGAGAATAAGACAGTCGGCGCTTACCTCGGCCCTAATGCAGAGCAATTGATCACGTACTTGGGGCTTGCGGAGCACCTGCAATCACACTCATGGGAGGCGGAGTGTTTACTCTTGATCTCCGTGGGCTACGAGGGAAACCAAGAATGGAAAGTCATTCGAGATAGGAAAGTGCGATTGATTCTATGGGAAGATATCCTCAGATTGATGGACAAAATCGACCGATTCCGCGAATTATTCAGCGGAGTAAACCTTTCGATTTACTACAACGCAGAGCAGAGCGGCATCGGCTGGCGAGCATAAGAGAAAACCTTCGCAAGCAATGATTGGCTGGCGTGTCAGCCGAACCGAGAGCGTTTCCCTAAAACGAAAGTGACCCTCTCAAGAACGCGAACGTCCGGGAAGTTCTGCATTCTTCATAAGCACGCTAGCCTCGGTTTTGCTCAATTTGCGCACCATGGGCTTTGAATAGGCTTTCTTCGTTTCCGAGCCGCAACTACACCTCGGATTTGTGGTTTTCCCGGAGCCGGAGTCCCTTGGTCTTTCAAATTCCTTGCGGCAGGCTGGATTTTGGCAAATGTATCGATCAGTGTTGGGAGCCAGTATTTGCACGTTTCCCTCCGGGGCTGGGAAAAGCAACCCAGGGGAGGCTCATCGGGATTCCCATATCCGTGGGTCCTTTAGTGTGCGCCCAAGCCGAGTTACTCAGCACGATACTTACACGTAGCGTTACGCCCGGTCAAGCTGCGTTACTCCTTGGGTTGCTCTCTGCGTAACGGCAGACGCCGCCGGCCGAATCTATCACCCAAGCCCACAGATCAGCTCACCGTTAGTTTCCCGTGCGGCTAAGACGGGCTTTCGTTCCTTGATCTCTGAAGCTTGGCGACGTGCCACACCTCAGATCGAACCGCTGGCAGCCTTGTGGAGTGTCCTGAGGGAGTCCTCAAAGTCAAGCGGTCCCTTTTCGATGAGGTAGAAACCTGGTTTCCAGCTGCCTTCTTCTTCGCCTAGCAAAATCTCTATCACGGTACAAGGGGGAGAGTCCTGCTTAAGATCAGGGAAGGATAACCCCATGTAATTTAGGGTCTCATCGGACAATACATTGGAAAGATCTGGCAGTGGCGTGACCGCACGGAGCATGCCGAGCCGGTTGGTCGATCCGTGGCAGTAGAAGATCTTGGCCATACTAAGCCGTCAGAGCGCCCGGAGACGCAAGTACCCATAGACCTTTCGTCCCTATGGATACCGCTGGCGCTTAAAGGTAAACAAAGCGGAACTGTCTCAGTTTGAAACAATCTAGCTACGACAGCCGTTCCCCGGAGAAAATGGCGACAGAGCAGCCTTGAAGCCCGGTGGATTCCCACCCAACATGTGGCAAGATTAGACGGCGAAGTCGGCCGCCGATGTCGTCGGGTGGAGGTGATCAGGTCTTCCTTACTACATTTGCCGCTTGCGGACCCTTCGGACCCTGGACAATTTCAAATTCGACGGGATCCCCTTCCTGTAGGGTACGATACCCGTCTCCCTCGATCGCGGTGTAGTGAACGAAGACATCGGGTCCGTTTTCACGGCCGATAAATCCGTACCCCTTGGAATTGTTGAACCACTTCACAATACCCTCCATTTTGACTGCCCCTCCGAAATTCTCGGGCTAACAGCCCCGGATTCTAAGACGAAAAGGGAACTCTATTGGATTCTGGCGCGGTGTCAGCCGCGCTGCGAGTCAAATTTTGTGTTCTTGCTGTCTCGCCGGACCGCAAAAGGGTCTAAACCTTCAACATGAAGCGAACGAACAGGCCACATAACTGGTTTTCGTTCGAAACTCGAATTTTGTACCACGCCTCTACCAACGGCTGCATAGAAAGACATCTTTTGTTCTTGGTTTGGTCGGTGTGGGATTCCTGCCCGCGTCACACGGACGCAAGTGGAATTCATGGAAATTGGGCCCAGACGGTGGTTGATATGGAGTTCCCGGGACACTCAGCAGTGCCGTCTCCACGTACGACCGCCGCGCTGGCGCTGCTCGTCAGCGCAACAACCGCCTGAGCAATCGTTCCAGCAGAATTCGGTCTCGGGGAGCCATCCTGGTGAATTCGACACCTATCCCCTCGCCAGGCACGATGTTCCGTACAACGCCCTCCGCCTGAACGCTGCCACCGGGTACTTCAAAGACCAGCCGCAGGTTCGCACCCACTGGCGGTGCATCGCACACGGAAAGGAACAGGCCTCCCATGCCTAGCGTCTTGACGCGAGAAACCTGCTGCTCCCCGCCGCCGTACCAGGCCACGAACATGCCTGTTGGCAGCGAGATACGCTGATGTCGGCGCGTCCCACAAGGATTTTCCGTGGTCATCAAGCAAGGTCAAGGTACTGGTTCGATTGGTAGGGAACCAATAGAACAAAAGTTTCTTTTCATCAGTACTTTAGCTGTGTCCAGATGGGCGCCAAAAGCTCAAGCGACCTTCAGCACCAATCTCTGTTGGCCCAGCCAATGCGGTTTTTCACGGATTCTCCAGCGGTCTTAGGAGACTTGGAAACTCCCATCTGCAAAGAGAGCTCTCTGCTGTTTTGAGCTGTTTTTGGCATATTGACTCCCGCCACTTCCGGGCATAGCATCCTGCCAGAGCGGCGACGGAATCGGAGCGTCGAGATCCCCGTGCTGCTTACTTTGGGTGAGGGCTCCTCGCAGCCTATGCTCTGCGGTCCCCGATGCGCTCGTGTCATGCGGAAACTTCTCACAACCTTCTCCAAAAGTCGGACGCAACGCTGGATGCGCGCCGGCTCTATTCTTATCGCGTTGGCCGCGGTCACCCTCCTCGGCACCGCGTTCGGGGCGCATTTATATAGCAGGCCTTTGTCCTCCGTCTTGCTCACGCTCGTCCTCATCGCGCTCTGTACGGCCATTTATCTACATATTCGGTTTCTGGTTGTCGCGCGTCGCGAACAACGTGAGACTGCGAACGTCCTGCATGCTACGGAACGCGAGTTCAAATCCATTTTCGACAATGCCCTCGATGGAATCCTGATCCTTGATGATCGTGGAATCTGTCTTGAAGCGAATGCCGCGGCGCTGACCCTGTTTGGAACCGACCACGACGAGTTTGTGGGTCAGCCGATTGAGAAATTCTTCGCAGGCATGGGAGATTTCAAGGAGGCCTGGAATCGTTTTCTCGACCGCAAAAGCGAACACAGAGAAGCACGGGTCTTGCGAGGCGATGGCGAGGCGATCTTTGTTGAATACACTGCAAAGGCGCACTACCTTCCAGGCCGGCACGTGGCCGTGCTACGTGACATCACCCGGAGGAAGGTAGCCGAAGATGCGCTGCGGCAGAGTGAAGAGCGGTTTCAGCAGATGGCCAGCAATATCCAGGAGATTTTCTGGATGCTAGACGCTGAGAACATGAAGGTTCTCTATGTCAACCCGGCGTATGAAACGATCACCGGGCGAACCTGCGAGTCACTCCGCGACGATCCCAAATCCTACGAAGAGGTCATTCACCCGGAGGACCGCGTCCGCGTTCTTTCTCGGTTGGGCGAAGCGGTTCAAACCGGCCAGTTCGATGAGGAATTCCGCATTACTAAACCGGACGGCGCAACTCGGTGGGTGTGGGTCCGCGGTTTCCCCGTCCGGAATTCAGCCGGCATTGTGCAGCGCCTCGTGGGAACTGCCCAGGACATTTCACCACGCAAATCCGCCGAAGAGGAGATAGCTCGAAACCTCGACAGGGCGGAATCTGCCGGCGCGGAGGCCGACGCGTTTCGCAAAACTACCCTTGCGCTTACGCAGAACCTCAGCATGGACTACGTTCTGGACACTCTGCTCCAGTCCCTCCTGAAATTGGTTCCTTGTGAATCGGCTCGCATCCTGCTAGTGGAAGCCGACACTCGTCTCTTCCTTGCACGGGAGGTACAGGGTGGCGAAACGAGTCGTCGCGTCCCGAAATCCCCCTTAACCTTTGATGCAAATGAAAGCGAGTTTCTGATGCACGTTCTTGCAGGCAGGAACAGTTCGCTCATCGCCAACACCGCTCTGGAGACAGGATGGAATTCTTTCAAGGGCTTTTCTCATCTGCGGTCATGGTTGTGTGTGCCGCTCGTTGCATCACAACAGGTGCTTGGACTTCTGTCCCTCGGAGATACTCGCGCCATGGCTTTCACCCAGGAACATCTGCGCCTTGCCAAATCACTCGCGATTCCTGCTGCCGTTGCGATTCAGAATGCCCGGCTCTACGAGCAAGCGGAAATCTTTCGTGCCGAACTCGAACAGCGTCTAGCCGATTTGGACCAGGCACAGAAAGAACTCCGAGAAGTTCAGCACGGCAGGGAATTATCCTAGATATTCTTTGTTTTGCAGTGTGCATCGGGTGAGCTCCCCAATCGAAACGATTTCAGAAAGACCACCCCGCATGGAGTTGAGTGCGGATGGTAGATTGCAATAATGCACGCGCCCGACAGTCAAAAGGGTCCATCAAGAGAAGACGGGCGGCCTCCTTGGGAAATCGATTACATCACTTTTCTGCGGTGGGCACAGAACGTTCCGGGACAGGATGTTCTCGCAGTTCTTCAGGAAGGCCTTCCGTATGCTTGGCGTGACGCCTAATCGCGACCTGGGCGACCTCATTTTCTCTTGACAATCGCAAAATACTCCTCATAATCACCGCGTCACGTGCCCGGAGCCTAAAGCCCGCGCCTCAGATCTCATGAATGAAAGTCCGTGCCCAGAATTAGGATGTGGGTACCTGCCTCTGGTACGTGTGGAGGTGAACATGGCGAACAAGAAAGTCAATCTCATCATTTCCGACGACAAGAAACCGCTGGGCTCAGTCAAGCCAGGTCAGAAAATGCAAGTCGTCGCAGTAACTTTGTCCGGTGCGAAGGCTGCGTCGGCCAAGAAAGCAATTGGCGCACGACTCTGCGGCGGGTCCGGCACTTGCATAGCGGTCATGGACGTCGCCAAAGGGTGACCGAGCACCATACTTCTCTCGGGAGATCCGCGTACTTCTCATAGAAGCTGGAACTCAAGGTGAGTCTGTTACCTGATGCCGTTTTCGCTAGCTCTCGCTACAACTTTGCCGTTCCGATCGATTCGGGTTATCTGCTGTACAATTCAGCGACTGGCAGTGTCTTAAGCCTTTGTGGCCCTGATGCTGGTCGTCTGGCGGCAGAGCTTAGCGGTAATCCTCGCATCATTCCAACCCATGAATTGGATTCCGCTCTGTTCGAGCAGCTCAGGGATGGTGGTTTTCTGTTGGAAGCGCCGACAGACGAAGTAGCTGCTATCCGAGAGCGGTTTCGTAAGGCAACAGCGGAAACTCCCATCGTTTTGACGCTCACCACAACCATGGATTGCAATCTTGGGTGTTACTACTGTTATGAAGAACGCTCGGGTGATCGTCTGGAGGTGAATCAGATCCAGCAAGTCACGGACCTTGCCCGCAATCTTCTTGTGACCAGCGGAAAAGATAGCCTGCATGTCGACTGGTACGGCGGCGAGCCGCTAATGAATCTTGAGTTTCTCGAACAAGCCTCAGTAGCGCTACAGAAATTATCTGCGCAACTAAATGTTGCATACTCGGCTTCGGTGATCTCGAATGGGACATGCTGGCCTGCAGAAATTGGGGACTTTGTCCGGTGGCACAAAATAAGACAGGTGCAGATATCGTTCGATGGAATGCGGGCCAATCACGACAAGAGGCGCAGGTACAGAAAGGAATACGGGGACCCTCGCAAGCCTTCGTCATTCGATGAAGCCGTTAAGCTGGTCGATGAATTAATCAGACATGCCAGGGTGGATCTCCGGCTAAATATTGACCAGGGAAACCAGAACGATGTCATTCCGTTCCTTGCATTTGCCCGGGCCAGGGGATGGTTTTCGGGGCCGCATCGGGTTATTTTCCAACCTGCACGCGTCTCTTCGTACACCGAGCATTCAGCCTTCATGCGCAAGGTAGAACTCAGCATTGAGGAATATGAGCGAATTCGCGCCATTGTCCGCGAGGAAGCACAGAAGAACATTTCTGTCGAAGAGGCTGAAGTTCCAGACAAGTTTCCGTACCCACGGACAAGTGTTTGCGCGGCCTTGGCGCGTGACTCTGTGGTCGTGGGCGCGGATGCCAAGTTATATCGCTGCGGTCTCCAGGTTGGTGAGGTGGGTCGTTCAGTGGGGAAAATAAAGGGAAGCGATTCGACACTGTTTCATATTCTGAGTGACACAAGCACGCAAAGGGGTTCAGACGAAGCTTGGTGGAAAACCTTCGACCCGACAGCGCTGCCAACGTGCTCTCGGTGTTCCTTCCTGCCAGTTTGCTGGGGTGGATGTCCGAAGAAGCATTTGGAAGAGGACAGTCACGCCATCTTGGAGCAAGGTGCCTACTGGCGGCGAAATCTTCCGAGGCTGATCGCCGAAGGTGTGGGACTGACCTGTGATCCCGCTTTCACATTTGCGGACGCGGATCAATTCAGGGACGGCCAGATCTTGATGTCGGAATCGCGTACCTATTGTTCATGAGGTGGGTTTGACCGAATGCGCGAAGTGAACGCCTGAGTTCGAACCGTTTTAGAACCGACATTCTGCAACCTGAACCTGCACCCGAATGTGAAGCTGGGTACCGGAAGAGTCGGCCGAATTTGGAGGAGTCTAGATGCGTCTAATGAGTCTCATTTTGTTCGCGTTGCTTGGCTTTTCGCAATGCGCAGTCGCTAAACCAAACTGCGTAGCCGCGAAGAGCGGCGGCTTCAGCGAGGCTGCCCTCCCGTCGGCCGACGGCCTGCTCCAGACATTTGGGGCCTCGACGCCAAGGACTCTCAGAGTCGTACTGTATCCGTTCATACCTCGATTTGATGCGTTCAAGAACGAAGTTAAATCGCGTTTCGAGCAAAAGCATCCCGACATTCGGGTTGAGATCATCGACCTTACGGACAACTATTACGGACCATTCGCGAAGAACTACATCGGCTGCGTGGAAGCGAACGTCTACGAGCTCGACTCTGTATTTCTTCATGACTTCGCTATCAACAAGAAGATTCAGGAACTTCCTCCAGAAGCGGCTGAACCTCCTAGCGAGCTTTTGAAAAACGCAGTTTCCGGTTCTATGGTTAACGGTAAACGCTACGGAGCTCCGCATTGGGTTTGCGGAAATTTCTTGTTCTTCGACTCCTCTGATAAAAGAATGCGGGACCTTCGGAGCTTGAGTCAGATGACAAAGGTCATCGGCTCTATGCCGCCCGCCAATCGCGGTGTAGCCGTGGATCTCATGGGAAAATCGACATTGGGTGAGTTCTACTTGAACGCCGCTTTTGATCGCTATGGGGATTTAGAACAGGCCCGGCAACACGTCGCGCTATATGACTCCGCAATTAAAGATGACCTTTTGACGCTTTCGCGAATGTGTGAAGCCGAAGGTTGCCGAGACAGCAAGCACCATGGTACCCCGTTTTTTGCGGAAGAGTTTGCCGAGAAACATGCCCGGGCATTTGTGGGTTATTCGGAGAGCCTTGCGGCGGCCTTGGGGGCAAGCGGCGACACCTCAAAGTGCCAAACTTCGAACGCGTGCCTAAATGACGTAGACTTCGACGTAGAAGAATTACCTCTTGACGATAAGGGAGCGCACACCATGTCATGGGTAGACTCCTTCACGGTGGACGCTGACTGTAAAGACCAGTGTGCCAAAGACGCCGCGGAGTTTGTCCGGTTTGTGAACACGGACGACATTTTTCTCTGGGAGTTGTTGCCAGCGGGGGCAACACCAACGTATCTTTTGCCGGCGAAGGCAAGTCTGTATTCCAATCCAGCTCTTCTCGCCAAGGCTCACCTGTACCCTAAGCTGAGAAGCATTATTGAAGACGCTGCGGTACCCTCGGCTCTGAGTTTGAACGAACAGCTGCGGAACATTGGGCGCCAATTGGATAGCGACTTGCCAAGGCACTGAGAGAGGCCGGCGGTGCCGGAAGGCGGCGAGGAGCAAATTCTTTGCGATTTACCCCTTTGAGTGCGAGCCGTCAGGTCATACAACTTTTCTCCGCCGCTTCCTTATTGAGCTTACTCACGCCCATCAATTCTCCGGTCGCAATACCTGCCAAGTCATCCGCTAGATTCGAGACTCGGAGTGACCGATCTGCGCGTGGCAACGCCGTAATTCGCTTGCTGGACGTTGTTCCGACCAGAAGAAGGATATTTCACCGTTCCTACGTCGCCTCGCGGCAGTACTTGGCCTTTCCGCACGGGCTGCTTTCCCGAACACAGAAGAAGGGCGATCCAATGCTGGAGACTGCGGGGATGTGGCCCAAAAGAGCTTTGCGGCCAATCCTGGCGCGCCGCCTCGAAAAGCACGCTTCCGAACACAATCATGGGTTGCCGGGAGTTAACCCTTGGCCGAAGCGGACTTGTGCTTCGAGCAGATTCGACACCATGTGTGGTCGCATGGAACCCCATTGATCGGAAGAAAACGCTTGCCAGTGGGTTGAGGTCGCATAGTATTAACACAAAGGTTTGGATAACTAGGAATTATCAGGAGTACTACCTGGGTGGCAGAGGAACGCATCGTACGTGTAGTCCGCGCAGTCCAGCGTGGCGTCCAATGGCTGAAGAATTCAGTCGATCAGAATTGGGAACCGAGCGGCGTTGCAGCCACTATTTCTGCCCTTGTTTCCGCCGAGCGGAATCAACATTCGCAATTCGTACAAAGATTGGTGCGATGTTTAGAGGAGCAGCAACGCGATAACGGAAGCTGGAACGACGAGCTCTGGGATACGGCGCATGTACTGAGAGCACTGATCGACGTTGGGCAGGCCCAGACGTCAACTGTGCAGCGAGCCCTCCGCTTTTTCAAATTGACGCAGGACTCACTGGACGGAACTTGGTATGAAGATCTTTCAGAAACCATTCTAGTCGTTGATCTCTTGAGAGAGTTGGACCCGGAGAACTTTGTTCAAGACTCTGGGCGCGCACTCAATTGGATTGCGTCCCTACAAAGGAAAGACGGGCTTATCGTGGGCATGCGATACACCGGCATGGCCGTATCTTTGTTCAAGAAGCTCATTGGGACTAACGAAGAACTGCAACCAGTTGTGGGACGCGCTGTCGCTAGCTTGGTGGATGCTATCAACGAGCGGGGGATTTGGACCTCGGCTTCGTGGTCAAACTACTATCCGCTCCGTGCATTACTCGATATGGGTTTTTCTCTTGATGATGCTCCTGTCGCCCGTGCGGTGGATTGGTTTCTCGATCATCAAGAGGAAAGCGGCCGGTGGATGCAAGTAGCGGAGGTCCACGACACTGCAATGGCAGTCTGGATTCTGACGTGCCTGCTGAGCGCACCCCTGATTGACGTTACGCCACCGCACGTCGCCGTGCTCCAGGTGAATCGCGAGAATGGAACGCTTCGCGTGGCGTTCTTGCCGCCTGGAGCTGGTACGATTCTTCCATCAGAACGCATGAAGCTTTCGGAGTCCGTTCGTTCCGAGTTGGGAATGAACCAACAAAGACTGTTGGCGGCCATCGGTCGAACGCGATCGCTGGTGAGAAGCCCACAAGCCATCACTACAGCTGAAAGTGAGTCCCAGGAGGAATTCGTAAAGAAAGTGGGTCAGTACACCTATGGGCATTTGATCCCGGCGAGAATTCAAGTCCTCATGGAAGACTCAAATGCGGACCACTTGAGGCTCGATGTTGATGAGCGATTGATAGATCTGCCGTGGGAATTGATACATGACGGGCGTGACTATTTGTGCTTGCGATATGCGTCTGGCCGGCGCCTTATTTCGGACCAACCCGTTGCCGTCTCCAGAGTGAAGCGGTCGCCCAATCGACAGCGTTCCGCACTCGTGGTCGCAAATCCCACAGAAGATCTTCCAGCGGCAGAGATCGAAGGGGCACGTGTTGCAGAATTGCTTCGAGCTAACAACCTGAAGGTCGACTTTCTAACAGGTAGAGCTGTTCGGAAAAAAGAATTTCTGCTTTCAGTTGGAAGCTACGACATCGTTCATTTTGCCGGCCATGCTTCGCACAATGCTGAGAATCCAGATGAGAGTCACTTGCTCACATTGGACGGAGAGATCCAGGCGTTTGAGATCGGTAGGTTTCTTAAGAGTCCGGCCCCTTCGGTCGTTTTTCTCAATGCCTGTTGGTCCGCGGAGGAACTGAGAAATCCCGAAAAATATTCACCAATGATGAGAGGGCTAGGGCGAACGTTCATGTACGCCGGTGTAACGGCTTTCATTGGCTACCTTGTTCCTGTGCCAGACGAGACTGCCACCCGTTTCGCATTGGAGTTTTATTCGAGTCTGACGCACGGACATTCGATCGGCGAATCGATACGAAGGTCTCGGATTACGGTGCGAGAGCGCGGCCGAGGACGCGACCTCACATGGGCATCAGCGGTCCTCTACGGCGAGCCCTCTGAGTCGGTCTTTGAAGCTGGATAGCTTGCGTTCTTAGGAGAGCGCTTCAGAGCCTCTTTCCAAATATCCCGAATCCACTCTTCCACAGCGCCTCGATATTGTGCGAGGTTCCAGCCGCGGCTAGAGTCCGGTGATAACAGCACAAGATTCGACCCACATTGCGACGGGTAGAACATCGCTTGACCGGTAACCGGGTCGGCGTAAAAGGGGAAGAGCCTACAAACAAGGGGCCGCACGGAATGGACCGTGCACTTGCCCGAGAGCTTGTCTAGAAAGACGCACGGCAAATCCAATGCCGCAAATACGCCACCGGTAACGACGTTAGTACGTTTAACCACAAAGTCCGATTCCTGTCTTCCGGTGGCATCAGTGAGACGGGCAATCTCGGCCTGAGTTAGATAAACCCAGTCATACGGCTGGCTGCAACAATTGTCCTTGCATTTCGCACAAGTTGTCTCCACTCGGAGACTGTGAATTGTTTGCGGCATCAAGCACTTTCAACAGCCGTGACAATGGATAATTCCTAGTTATCTCTAGGCCAGAGCAGCGGATTGGCTGCGGACTGGCCGTCGAGCGTGACAACAGAGGATCAACTGAAGGATGGAGGCGAAACTATCTCGCAACATGGGCTTTGGCTGAGGTATAAAAGGGGCCTTTTCTTTGAATCTTGAGTTCGAAGGCCGATAGGCATTCGTCCCAAGAGCTAAGGAGTGCACCCGAATGATTCAGCTAGAGCAAGCTAATACGGATTTCTTGAACGGCTATTTTGCGACCAATGACCGGAGTAACAAGACCAAGGAAGCCTACCGCTCGGACTTAGAGCAGTTCAAAGAGTTCGCCACCCAGGAAACACACGTCTCGGCAATCAGCGGAAGCGCAATTGAGCAGTGGGCCGCACACCTACGTGACGAGGGTTACTGTCCATCCTCAATCCGACGAAAGATGGTAGTTCTGAGGGTGTTTTTTTCCTATTGGGTCAGAAAGGGGACGATTCAGGAGTCACCTTTTTGGCGAGTCAAATTGAGCCTCGGCCGGATAGAGCATCTTCCTCGGACCCTAACTGAAGGCGAAACGCGCGCCCTCTTGGCTCCGACACGTCGAGATCACCTAACAAGAGGTTCCTCGTCTAGAAAGGGGAATTCTTTGGAGGGCAGGAAACCGTCGTCCCGTCAATACCTCGCGCTTCGGAATCTGGCGTTGGTCGATTTACTCTTCGCCACGGGTATGCGGGTGGGAGAGGTCTCAGGCTTGGATGTAAGCGACTTTGGAGCTCAGGAAGCTGTTTTCAAAGTGCATGGCAAAGGAGGCAGAACTCGTCTCGCGTTTGCGACTGACAGGAGAACATTGGAAATTCAGCGCGAACACTTCAACGCAAGAACAAGAATTGACGTTGGGAGCTCGGCTCTTTTCTTGAATGCAGCCGGGAAGAGATTGTCAACGCAAGGGATTGCAAACGTGATTGCGACTCTGCGCCAGCGGGTGGGAATAGAACGCCACGTCACTCCCCATATGCTTCGACACACAGTTGCAACATTGCTCCTTCGAAGTGGCGCTGACGTGCGGGTAGTTCAAGAGTTTCTAGGGCATGCCTCCATCGTCACAACCCAGAGGTATACGCACATAACGAAGGAGCACTTGATCGGTGTTCTGCGAAAGCATCACCCTTCGCTACGTCTCCGAACAAGAGGGTAGAGCTCCGGGGGTTTTCTTCGCGTTGGTCCGTTTGTCGTGAGCAGAGCTAGTTCGCGCCTACGGGCCCTCTGGTCGCAATACCTGCCAAATCGACACTGGATTTGGAGACGCCATAGAGGACGACGCAGACGTAGCACGCCTCTAATTGCGTTCGGTTGCGGAAGTTTTGTTCCCCGCTGGAAGGCGTTCCGACCAGAAGAAAAGTATTTCGCCGCTTCCACGTATCCTCGGGGCACTATCTGGCCCTTCCGCACTGGCCGCTTTTCCGATCAGAGAAGAAGGGTGATCCAGTGCTGGAGATTGCGGGGCTGTGGCCCAGAAGAGCTATAGGGCCAATCCCGGCACTACGCCGCCTCGGGAAGCACGCTTCCGAAAAACATCGGTGGTTGACAGGGTTTGAACATTCGTCAAAGCAACCTGTCTTTCGAGCAAATTCGACACGGTGTTTTGTCCGATGGCAGATCGTTGGGCCAGTTCGACGGGCAACTATTCTTTCCGGTTTTTCTCTCCGGAACAAATTGATCGAATTCTGCGCGAAGGGGTGAAACGTGGCAGAACTGGTTCGCACTGTGCGATTGAAAGGATTCTGAAACACGAACCAGGTCTTGGGCGGGCGGAATTATGGCGGCGAATTCGTCAGCTCAAGCAACCTTCGAATCGGAAGCTCTATCAGCGGACTGCTTGGAGTCCGGAAGACGACCAAATCCTTCAAAAAGGTTATGAGGGAGGGTGGAAAGGAAAGCGAGAAGCAGTACGCGAACTTCTTAGGCGGCATCCCGGCTGGCAGCCTCACACGATCTGGGGCCGGGCAGCCAAGCGTGGACTTGTTCGGAAAAGCCCGCAAAAAACCCGACAGCGTTCCCGACAACCTTGGACCGAAGATGACGACCGAATCCTCCTGACTATGGCAGGGTACAAGACCGTGGAATTCATCGCCAAAGCCCTACACCGGTCCGAGAGTGCCGTCCGCTATCGTCTCGCTGTCCTGGGCAAGAGCAGTCGTGTTCATTTAGAAGGCTATGCTCGGCGGACTCTAGCTCGAGAACTTCATATCGGCAGCCGTACAATCCAGCGCCTAATCGTTCAGGGTTTGCTTGAGGCTCGGGACCCTCGCATTACGCGGAAGTCCCTCGACGAGGCGTACAAGCTGGGGCGCCTGACGCGGCCGCTAGATGACCAGCAGCCTGAGACAAAGGAAACTGTGGCGCTCCCGTGGCGTGAAAGGCCGGTAGCAACACCGTTGAGCAATTCCATATCAGCCGCGTTTTGCGAGTCCTCAAAGCCGCCTCGTTCTTGTCGAGCCAAGCGAATTTGGGCGGATCTGGCAACGCAACTCGGCGTAGATGCAGGGGTGATCGAGCATTTGGTCTTTCTTGGGGTGCTGAAACTCTATGATTCTCGGGTCACCGAAAGGTCCCTCACGAAATTCTGTGCACGATACGGCGCACTGATCAAAACCGACTTTCTTGATGCGGAGACGCGAAATTGGCTTGCCGGCTCAATGGATCTTGCGCCGAATGCGGGCAAAGATGTGGCGCACGGAATGGAGGCCTTTCGTAAGCACGCGCAAGTCGTAAGGACCTGTGAACGCTGCGGCAGAGGGATTCGTGGCAACGTCTTCTTCAGGCACAGCAAGAGGTGTCCTCAGCGGAATGCCCACCCTGAATCGAGAGTGTCGTAGCGGAGTGAGAAAATCGCTGTCCGGATGAATATGTTCGCCATCCGGTTCCTCACGCCGATGGTGATTGTGCTTCCTCTCATTCATTGGTTCCCTCCCTATCGATTCCATCCCGAATGATCTCGAAGCGGCTTGGTTATTGGCCGGCTGCATCCCATTTCCAGTTGCGGATTTCCGGAAGGTCCTCGCCGTACTTGTCGATGTATTGCTTGTGCTCGATCAGCTTGTCCTTGAGCTGCTGCTTCAGGTAGATACCCTTCTCGCCGGTCTGCGGCAGGCGGTCGATGGTGTCCATCACGAGGTGGAAGCGGTCCAGATCGTTCAGCACCGTCATGTCGAAGGGTGTGGTGATGGTGCCCTCTTCCTTGTAGCCGCGAACGTGGATGTTGTCGTGGTTGGTGCGCCGGTAGGTCAGCCGGTGAATCAACCACGGGTAAGCATGAAAGGCGAAGATGACCGGCTTATCCTTGGTGAAGAGCTCGTCGAAATCGGTGTCGCTCAATCCGTGCGGGTGCTCGGTTTGCGGCTGCAGCCTCATGAGGTCGACGATGTTGACCACTCGGATTCTCAGGTCGGGCAGATGCTCACGCATAATAGTGACGGCGGCGAGCGTCTCCAGCGTGGGCACGTCGCCACAGCAGGCCATGACCACGTCGGGTGCAACACCCTGGTCGTTGCTAGCCCACTGCCAGATGCCGATGCCCTCGGTGCAATGCTTGACGGCGGCGTCCATCGTCAGCCACTGCGGCGCCGGGTGCTTGCCTGCAACCACGACGTTGACGTAATGGCGGCTGCGCAGGCAGTGGTCCATCACCGAAAGCAAGCAGTTAGCGTCCGGTGGAAGGTAAACACGCACGACTTCAGCCTTCTTGTTCACGACGTGGTCGATGAAACCGGGATCCTGGTGCGTAAAGCCGTTGTGATCCTGGCGCCAGACATGCGAGGCCAGTAGGTAGTTCAACGAGGGAATCTTCCGCCGCCACGGCAGTTGCGACGTGACCTTCAGCCACTTGGCGTGCTGGTTGAACATCGAATCCACGATGTGGATGAACGCCTCGTAGCAATTGAAGAGCCCGTGCCGCCCCGTGAGCAGGTAGCCCTCAAGCCAGCCTTCGCATTGGTGCTCGCTGAGCATCTCCATCACGCGCCCAGAGGGCGCGAGAAATTCGTCGTTCGGCACACTCGCGGCGTCCCATTGGCGTTTGGTCACTTCAAAGAGGGCTTCCAGGCCGTTGGAAAGCGTTTCGTCAGGGCCAAAGACGCGGAAATTGCGCTGAGCGCTGTTCAGTTTTGCCACCACGCGCAGGAAATGCCCGAGCACGTGCGTGTCGCCGATGCCGCGCACCCCCGGCGAGGGCACATCGACAGCGAAGTCGCGGAAATCCGGCATCCGCAGTTCGCGGAGCAGATTGCCGCCGTTGGCGTGGGGATTCGCGCCCATGCGTCGTTCGCCCTTGGGTGCAAGGTCTGCGAGTTCCGGCTTGAGACGGCCCTGGTCATCGAAGAGTTCCTCCGGCCGGTAGCTCCTCAGCCAGTGTTCCAGCAGCTTGAGGTGTTCGGGATGGCTGGCCGGGTCGGAGAGCGGAACCTGGTGCGAACGGAAGGTGCCTTCAACCTGCAAACCATCGACCATCTTCGGCCCCGTCCAGCCCTTGGGCGAATTGAGGACAATCATCGGCCAGCGCGGGCGCGCCAGGTTACCGTGTGCGCGAGCGTCCTGTTGAATTTTTTTGATCTGCTCCACCGCCGTGTCGAGCGTCGCGGCCATGGCTTGATGCATCAGCTTGGGCTCGTGACCCTCGACGAAGTAAGGCGTCCACCCGTAGCCGCGGAGCAACTGTTTCAATTCCTCGCGGGTGATACGGGCGAGGATGGTTGGGTTGGAAATCTTGTAGCCGTTGAGATGCAGGATCGGCAGTACCGCGCCGTCAGTCGCCGGATCGAGAAACTTGTTGGAGTGCCAGGCCGTGGCCAGCGGACCGGTCTCCGCCTCGCCATCGCCGACAACGCAGGCAACGACGAGATCGGGATTGTCGAGGACCGCGCCGAACGAATGACTGAGGGAATAGCCCAGCTCGCCGCCTTCGTGGATCGAGCCCGGGCACTCCGGCGATGCGTGACTGGGAATTCCTCCGGGAAACGAAAACTGAATAAAGAGCTTCCGAAGCCCGGCCTCATCCTGGCTAATATTGGGATAGATCTCGCTGTAGGTGCCCTCGAGATACGTGTTGCCGACGACGGCCGGGCCGCCGTGTCCAGGACCGGAGACGTAGATCATGTCGAGGTCATATTTCTTGATGACCCGGTTCAAGTGCACGTAAATGAAGTTCTGCCCGGGGGTCGTGCCCCAGTGGCCCAGCAGCATGTGCTTCACATCCGCAAGGGTCAGCGGGCGTTTCAGCAACGGATTGTCATAAAGATAGATCTGGCCGACCGATAGATAGTTGGCGGCACGCCAGTAGGCGTCCATTTTGTGGAGCAGCTCCGGAGAAAGAGTTTTTGTCTTCATGGTTCATTTTTCCTTTTTTCAGCCAAGGCCGAGAACACGGCAAACCGTCTTGGCGATCATGCGTTCTTCATCCGTGCGAATGACACGGACTGTGACCCGGCTGGCCGCCCCGGAAATCACGCCTTCATTCGCCGCGTTTCGCTTTTCTTCGAGTTCGATTCCAAGGAAATCCAGTCCATCGCAAATGCGGGCGCGGACGGCGGGAGCGTTCTCCCCGATGCCGCCTGCGAACACCAGCGTATCCAGTCCGCCTAACGCCGCAGCGAATGCGCCGATCCATTTCTTGACCTGGTAACAGAACAGCGCGACGGCTTCAGCCACGCGGACATCCTGCGTTTCACGGTGGAGCAAGTCACGCATGTCGGAACTAGTCTCGGACATCCCGAGCAGCCCGGACTGTGAATTGACCATCTCGTTGAATTGCTTGGCGCTCATTTGTTCAGTACGCGCCAGATACCAAACCAGCCCAGGATCGAGATCGCCGGAGCGGGTGCTCATCGGCACCCCGGCGGTCGGGGTGAAACTCATGCTTGTGTCTAGGGGTTTGCCGTCATGCACCGCCGCCAGGCTAGCGCCATTGCCAAGGTGGCCGAGAATGACCCGGCCTGATGCGCCTTCCGTTCCGGCCAGGCGGGCCAACTCTTCCATTAGAAACGCATACGACAACCCGTGAAACCCGTACCGTCGCACACCCTGCGCCTCGTACCGGCGCGGGATTGGCAGCAGCTGGGCCACACGCGGCAAGTCACGGTGAAAAGCCGTGTCGAAACACGCCACTTGGGGCAGGTCAGGAAATCGTCGATGAAACGCCTCGGTCAGCAGAATCTCTTCCGGCAGATGGTCCGGATCGAATGGACTGAGCCGGTGCAGCTCCTCAACCATTTCCGCGGTGATTCGCTGCGCGCTGCAATATTGCGGCCCGCCGTGCACCACGCGATGCCCCACCGCGGTCAATGGGTCACGCTCGCTACGTTCCTCGATCCAATCCATCAGGGCGCCTACCGCCACGGTGTGATCCGGCGCCGCCACTAACCGTGAAAAGCTGTCCGCCTGGTTCAAACCCTTCACCTGGAAGGTGGCCCCCGGCAGTCCGATCCGCTCAATCCCCCCTTCGAGAATCCGCTGGAGCGAGTCACCGGCCTCGAACAGCGCGAACTTGATACTCGACGAGCCTCCATTGATCGTCAGGATGCGTGGGTTAGCTGGTTTCATGTATGAGTTTTTCATTATTCTGCAATCCGAACGAAGCCAGTTTCGCGCACGTGGACCTGTAATCCGTGTGGAGAATGCTTCGAATCCCCAGACCTTCCGCGATCTGGACGAACATCGGGGTGTTTTCGATATAGACTACGTGTCGGGCTGGCGCTTGGGCGATGTCCAGTGCCAGCCGAAAGATGTCCGCGTCGGGCTTGCGGACATGGACGAAGCTGGAGGAAATAAAAGAATCCACAAACCCTTCCAGCTTGAACTTGCGAATCCGATACGCATTCAGTTCGCGCCCTTCATTGCTCACCACCGCGACCTTCAGCCCGTGCCGGACCTTGAGCTGAGCGACCAACTCGATCATCTTGGGGTAAGGTTTCGATTGCGCAAACATGAAGCGCCGGAACTGAGCCCTGGTGAACGGTCGCTTTTGGTAGAAAACCACGCGACCTAAATATTCATCCAGCGTGAGCTTTCCCTCCTCGTAGGTGTCGAAGGTCAGGTGATGCCGATCCTCCATCTCGGCCAGATCCAGCTTGAAGTTCGTCGCCGCCCGTTTACGGGTATGATGATCCCACCCGTTGGTGAGCAGGACCCCGCCGATATCCAGGAACAACGTCGTGATCGGGATCGCTATTTTCATTTGACCTCCCCCAACGCCGTCTGCCTGCCTTGATAGTTTGTTTTGTTCATCGTGCCAGAAGTATCGCGCTAGAGCGGGCTTCCAGATGATAGGTCGTTGAATTGTCCAAGAGCGTTTCTTCCCCTGCGGCGGACAAGTCTTGCGGTGCCGAGCGGGACGTGTCTACCGCGAGATACCAGCGGAACGCCTGCGGCAGTGGCGGCAAACCAAAGTCGGTCCCATTCGTGCCCGCGTTGAACATCAGGAAAAGCGCACCTTGTCCGCTTTCCTCGATCAAGCATGCGAGTTTTTTTTCCTTCGGGTCGGTCCAGTCGGGCAATCCTCCTTGTGGGCCAAACCACTGGATCTCGGCGTCCGTGTAGAATTGCTCCTTGCTCAGAATCGGATGGGCACTACGAAAGGCGATCATGCCACGGGTGAAGCGGAAAATTTCCCTGTGCTGCTCCAGATAGGTCCAGTCAACCCAACTGGTTTCATTGTCCTGGCAGTAGGCGTTGTTATTGCCGCCTTGCGTGCGGCGAAATTCGTCGCCCCCGAGCAGCATCGGCACGCCGCGTGAAATCAGCAGGGTCAGAAGGAAGTTCTTGATCTGGCGTTTCCGCAAGGTCTCGATCCCAGCATCCTTCGTCTCGCCTTCAAAGCCGTGATTATCGCTAAAGTTGGCGTCGGTCCCGTCGCGGTTGTTTTCTCCGTTTGCTTCATTGTGCTTGCAGCGATAGCTCACCAGGTCGTTCAAAGTGAAGCCGTCGTGGCAGGTGACGAAGTTGATGCTGCCCTCGGGGCCTTTGCCGGACTTGGTATAGATGTCAGCACTGCCACAGATGCGGCTGGCAAACAAACCGAGCATCCCATCTTCGCCCCGCCAGAAACGCCGGACGTCATCTCGGTAGCGGCCGTTCCACTCCGCCCAGCGCCGCTCCGAAAAACTGCCCACCTCATACGCCCCTGCGGCATCCCACGCCTCAGCGATCATTTTCATGTCTCTCAAGATCGGATCCTCGGCAATCCGTTCGAGAAGCGGGGCGTTGCTGAGCAGCTTGCCGTTGCCGTCCCGGCCGAGTACCGACGCCAAGTCAAACCGGAATCCGTCCACATGCATCTCGACCATCCAATAGCGGAGCGCAGCCAAGATGTAGTCCCGTACCACGGGATGGTTGGCGTTGATGGTGTTGCCTGTGCCCGTGTAGTCCTTGTAGTAGCGTTTGTTCCCCTCCAGCGTGTAGAAGATCGCGTTCTCTATCCCGCGAAAACAGAGCGTAGGACCCAGTTCGTTTCCCTCCGCGGTGTGATTGAACACTACGTCCAGAATCACTTCGATGCCGGCCTTGTGAAGGGCCCGGACCATTTCCTTGAATTCCAGCTTCTGTTGGCCCAAACCTCCCGAACTGCTGTAGGAAGCTTTCGGCGCGAAGAAAACCACGGGATCGTATCCCCAGTAATTCCTGAGCGGTTGATTTGTTTGCGGATTCCTGTGCTTGACAGAAGTTTCATTGAACTCCTGCACGGGCATCAGTTCCACAGCGGTCACTCCCAGGGTTCTGAGATAGGGAATCTTTTCCATCAGGCCGCGGTAGGTTCCCGGATGGTCCACGCCCGACTTGGGATGAATGGTAAAGCCGCGAACATGCGTTTCGTAAATGAGGGTCTTCGACCACGGATGCCGGGGTGGCTGGTCTCCATCCCACTCGAAGGGCTCGTTGACAAAGACGCTCTTCGGCATCGAGCTGGAATTGTCCAGCTTCGAGAGAGCCAAGTCTTTCTCCGGCGCCGACGGGTCGTATCCACGTGCCGATGCAAAATCCCACGGGGGCAGCCGCGAAATCGCGGTGGCGAAGGGATCGAGGAGAAGCCTGTTGAAATTGAAACGATGTCCTTCGGTGGGTTCGTAAGGCCCGTCCACGCGGTAAGCATAGAGTTGACCGGCACCGATCCCCTCCACCCAAACGTGCCATACATCTCCGGTGCGGTTACGCACTGAATCGAGATCGATTACGCGGGCGGGCACCGTGTCTGCGGGGCGGTTGAACAACTCGAGTCGAACGCGGCTGGCGTGACGGCTGAAAATCGCGAAATTAACTCCTGCTCCCAGTTCCTGAGTTCCCAAAGGCAGAGGTGCGCCTGACCGAACGTCAGCGCGCTCGGAGATCTGGAAGATGTAATCGTGCAATTCGCGTTGAGGCGTTTTCATCATCTTTGCCATAGGATTCGAGCGGATTCCAACGGAACCGCTACCCCGGAGCGCTGAGGTATTACGCGCGGCGTGTAGTCTCTCGCTGGACGTGTACTGGGTACCGTTGCGTGATAGACGCAGCGGCGGGATGCGTCAGGCAGTGGCCGGGCGCACTTCATTCCTTCTCGCACGGGATCGCCGCCATTGATTCCGTCCGCATAAAGCTCAACTCGCACCGCACGCGGGTCGAGACCGTTCAGAAAGATTTCGACTTCAAACGCGTGGTCGACCGCGTTGGTTTCGACTCGCAATTCCCCGAAGCGCAACGAGCCCCACTTCTGATCCAACGCATGCTGCCAATCGACCACTTGCCTGCCCATGGCGCCGTTGTTTGCCGCGCGCTCGCGGTAGCCGGTAGCAGCTGGGAGATAGTGTTGCTCGGTGTATTCGGCCACCGTGCGGTTAGCGGAGAAGCGCGGTGTCAACCGCGCCATGCTTTCCCGCATCCGCTTGACCCATGCAGTGGGAATGCCGCTCTCATCTCGGTTGTAAAACTCCGGGATCACCTCACGCTCGAGCGTGTCGTACAGGGCCTCCGCTTCGGTAGCGTCCCAGGCCGGATCGTCGCCATGTTCCTGGCCGTCGCCCAAAGCCCAACCGACTTCCGGCGTATAGGCTTCCGCCCACCAGCCATCTAACTCCGACAGATTGATGCCGCCATTGACGAGCACTTTCATGCCGCTCGTCCCGCAAGCCTCCCAGGGGCGGCGTGGTGTGTTGATCCAGACATCCACGCCCTGCACCAAGAGCTCTGTCAAATGCATATCGTAGTCACTTAGGAAGATCACATGGGGGCGAGTCTCGGGACGCCGGATGAATTGCACCCATTCCCGGACCAGTGCCTGACCCCCCTGGTCTGCCGGGTGCGCCTTTCCGGCGATGATGAGTTGCACCGGACGCTGTGAATTGCTCAATAAACGCAGCAGCCGCTGCGGGTCGCGGAGTAGCAAGTTCGGTCTCTTGTAGGTCGCGAATCGGCGCGCAAATCCTAACGTCAGCGCGTTGGGATCAAACAGGTGCTTCGCATCGTCCACCTCCTCCGGCGGCGCACCTGAAGCAGCCAGTAGCCGCGATAGTCGCCCGCGCGCGTGTTCAACCAGAGTCTTGCTTGCAGCGATTCGGAATTGCCAAAGACTGGCGTCGGAGACGCTGCGGATGTCCTTCTCCAGGTTTTCGGTTGTCCCCAGCCAGCGCCCCTTGCCGCAGGCGCCAGTCCACAAATCATCGGCGGGGGCTGAGTCCCAGGTCGGCGTGTGAACCCCATTGGTCACATGCCCGACGGGCACTTCGTCCACTGGCCAGCGCGGAAAAAGATTCTCAAACAGGCGCCGACTCACCTTCCCATGCAAGCGACTCACGCCGTTCACCGATCCGCTCCCCCGGATTGCCAGATAGGCCATGTTGAAACTCTCCGAAGAATCGTTCGGATTCTGGCGGCCAAAGGCCAGCAAATTGTGGAGTGTGATGCCGAGTTTCTGCTTCGCATAAGCACCTAGGTATTGCTCAATGAGGGTGGGAGCAAAACGGTCAAAGCCCGCGGCTACCGCAGTATGGGTAGTGAAGAGATTGCCGACCCGAGTTGCGGCCAGTCCCACTTCGAAGGGCTGGCCCGTCTCCTCCATGAAGGTCCGGGCGCGTTCCAACACGGCGAAGGCCGCATGCCCTTCATTCAGGTGGCAGACCTCTGGATGGATCCCGAGCGCACGGAGCAGCCTCCATCCGCCGATGCCGAGCAGCAGCTCTTGCTTGAGGCGCAACTCCGGCCCGCCTCCATACAGTTCGCTGGTGATCCCTCGATGAACAGGAATGTTTGCAGCGTCATTGCTGTCCAGCAGGTAAAGCTTCACCCTGCCGACCTGGACCTGCCAGGCGCGCAGCCAGACCGAGTATCCGGGCAACGCGATCTCCAACCGCAACCACTCGCCGTTCGGGTGGCGCAACGGAGTGATCGGCAACTGTCCGGGGTCGTTGTACGGGTAAAGAGCCTGTTGTGCTCCGTCTTTATCGATTTCCTGGCGAAAATAGCCTTGCTGGTAGAGTAGCCCCACCCCGATCACAGGCACGCCCAGGTCGCTGGCGGCTTTGAGCTGATCGCCGGCCACATTGCCAAGTCCTCCCGAATAGATCGGTAGAGCCTCGCTGAGCATGAATTCCATGCTGAAATACGCGACGCAGGTCAAGGAAGCTTGCGGATACTTTTGCTGAAACCATGCAGGCGTCTCTGCCGACTGATGCTTGGCTCGCAGCAAGTCATCAACGCTCTTACGGAAGGCAGGATCGGCCAGCACGCGCTCGAGTTGGTCTCGCGAGACCGTCTGCAGGACAACCCAAGGATTTTGCGTGAGTTCCCACAGTGTGGGATCAAGCGTGCGCCACACTTCGTCCGTGGCATGGTTCCATGACCAACGCATGTCCAGGGCAAGCTCTGCCAGGGAATCGAACCCTTTGATTTCCATAGGTAGAAGGTTGTAGATTGGGTGCCTTGCACGGCTTTGTTTACTCATGATTTGACGTCCCTGTCCTCCTCAGACGGCCGGGCCAGAGTATCGCTGACGATGGCCTGCGCTTCCTCCAGGATGCGGCGCAGATGATCCGCCCCACGAAAGCTCTCCGCATAAATTTTGTAGATATTCTCGGTCCCAGACGGACGCGCCGCAAACCATCCTCTGTCGGCGATCACCTTCAACCCGCCAATGGGCGCGCCGTTGCCCGGCGCGTGGGTGAGCACAGTCTGGATTTTCTCGTCCGCCAATTCGGTGAGCTTAACCTGCTGAGCTGAGAGTTTCCCTAACAGTTCCTTTTGATCCGGAGTGGCTGGCGCCTCAACGCGGTCATAGAGAGGGTCACCAAACTCGCGCGTGAGTTCGTGGTAGATCTCGCCGGGGTCGCGACCCATCCGGGCTGTGATCTCCGCCGCCAACACAGCCGGGACAATTCCATCTTTGTCCGTCGTCCAAACGGTGCCATCCAAACGAGCAAAGGAGGCACCCGCGCTCTCTTCGCCGCCAAAGCCAAGCGAACCGTCGAGCAAGCCATCTACGAACCATTTGAACCCAACCGGCACCTCGTAGAGCTTCCGGCCAAGCTTCGCGGTGACGCGGTCGATCATCTGGCTGCTCACCACGGTTTTGCCGACAGTTGCTTCCTTGCGCCACTTCGGCCGGTGTTGGAAGAGGTAGAAGATGGCGGCGGAGAGGTAATGGTTGGGCAGCAGCAACCCTGCGCTTCTGGTGACGATTCCGTGCCGGTCGTGGTCGGTGTCGCAGGCGAAGGAAAGGTCAAAGCGGTCCTTCATCCCTATCAATCGCTGCATCGCGTAGGGTGAGGATGGGTCCATGCGGATCTGCCCGTCCCAATCCACAGTCATAAAACGGAAGGTCGGGTCGACAGTCTCGTTCACGACCGTGAGGTTCAACCCGTAGGCCTCGGCGATTCGTCCCCAATAATGGACGCCTGCGCCCCCGAGGGGATCTACACCGATGCTGAGCTTCGCACCGCGAATCGAGTCCATGTCGAGCACCTCGGCCAGGTCCGTAATGTAAGCATTGAGGTAGTCGTGCCGGTGCGTCGTGGGAGCGCGAAGAGCGCTTTCGAAAAGAATCCTTTTTAATCCCAAGAGGCCGTTCTCGAGAAATTCGTTTGCCTTCGCCTCGATCCAGTCGGTGACAACGGATTCCGCCGGCCCTCCGTTTGGGGGATTGTATTTGAACCCGCCGTCATGGGGCGGATTGTGCGACGGTGTAATGACGATACCGTCGGCGAGTCCGGTCTTGCGCCCGTGGTTGTAGCTGAGAATCGCGTGGGAAATGGCTGGCGTAGGGGTATATTCGTCCCCTTCCGCGATCATGACTTCCACCCCGTTGGCTGCTAACACCTCAAGCGCGCTCGCCAGCGCCGGCACTGAGAGCGCATGCGTGTCCATGCCAAGAAACAGCGGGCCATCAATCTTGTGCTGTTTTCGGTGCAGGCAAATCGCTTGACTGATGGCGAGGATATGCCATTCATTGAAAGCACTGTTGAATGCCGAACCGCGATGCCCTGAGGTGCCGAAGGCAACCCTTTGTTCCGCCACTGAAGGGTCAGGCTTCTCCGTATAGTAGGCGGTGACGAGCCTAGGTATGTTCACCAGCATTGATGCTTCGGCCGGCTTTCCTGCAGAGGGACTTACTTTCATGGCTCTCCCTCAGTCCTGTCGCAGGGAGGCCGGAACGAGTCGGCGGCGCTCCGCACGTCGCGCCGCCGCGCCCATGGGCTCGGCCGCAAGCGGCCCCTTCGGCTTCACGCTGGCAGATGAGTTTTCAGTCGCTTGCGATTTTTCGCTGATTTCGACGACGGGCGATAACGCGACATTAAATTCAACCAGCATCTTTGCTCCTGGATCCACAAAGCGAGAATCCAGCAAAACCATCCCGGAGCGATTATATAAGTTTGGACTTGCAGGTCTCTGACGAATGTAAATTTACCGTTAGAATTCTCTGCAAACCCTCACGGATGGACAAATCCTGATCCGACCTCTCGAACGGTCAACCGCACCGGGTGGCTCATCATGCTCGTCAGCCAGCGCCATGAAGCACATCTTTTACTTTCTCGAGTAGCGCGCCCACGGTGAATGGCTTCGGGAAAACTTCAATTTCTTCAAGCGTCATCCGGTATCGAAGCCGATCATCGTCAATGAGGCCGCCCACCATGAGAATGCGTAGTCCGGGACACTTCGTGCGCAGAAACGTCGCTGCGTCATAGCCCGAAATGCTCTCAACGTAGGAGCGGATCATTAACAGATCCGGTGTGGACTCTTTCAGCCTGTCGACGGCCTCTCCCAAGTCACCTGCCGCCACAACGTAATATCCCCCGTGTTCGAGGGCTTCCCTAATAACCGAGCGCACCACCGGATCAGAAATCAGAAGGAGTATCGTCTTGTTCATTGTCGTATTCATGGCGTGATGTCCGAATGCCTCCAGTGATGACTTCTCCAGTTTTGCCCGTTAGACACTGATCCATTCGTCCGGACTCTCCGTTCTGGCTTCCTGGTCGATCGAGAACAATGGCGCGACACTAATTGCCTGTTCGAGCAGGCCGCGAATCTTTCCACCTGGATGGCTCTCAGTGCGGCCCACGCAGGCTTTCCGGCCCTTGTCTGTTCTACCATATCCGCGAGCAGTTGCTGCTTAAGCGGTCCGCCGGTCCACCTCTGTAAGCGCGCTGCACACCGCCACCACTGAATTGTTCGTGGACACTTCATAATCTCTTGAGGTACTGGCCAGCCTTCTCAAACCGTCAAGGCGAGCCCCAGCTCTACTATTAGCGATGAAAATGAAATGCCTGAGAGGAAAACATGGATGAAAACTGTTTTGCTCAAACGAATTTACGAAGCGGGAAACAACAAGACCACACGCAGAGACATAGAAAGCACGCGGAACCAATGTTCTTGAGGAGGACTTTGAGTCGTTTGTATTCGTGCCTTCTACTGATAGATTGACACAGGGCAACGGGAAAGCTTATACGGTGCAGAACACGGATCCGACACTGGACTGGAACGACCAGGAAGTCTTGCTCCTGCGATGTTCTAGTCACGTGAGGATAGAAGAAAGGGAAAGCTGCTAGAGGAGGCACATCCATGGGAGCGATGCGACGCACGGTTCTATTTGCTTTGATCTTGGTACCTGTATGGTTGGCGGTCTCCAAGAGCGTCCCACCCGGCACGCCCGCAAGCGACAAAAGCGAGATTGAACGTGGACGTTACTTGGTGGAAGAAGTGGCAAAGTGTGCCGAATGCCACACCCCGCGGAACGCCCGGGGTGAATTGGACCGAGAGGCGTGGTTACAAGGCGCTCCGATCTGGATCATGCCCGTGCGGCCGATCCCTAACTGGGCAGAACGCGCTCCGGCGCTGGCGGGATTTCCCGGCTATACCGAGGAGGAAGGCGAGCGAGTCCTGGAGAAGGGAACAGGGCCGGAGGGCGAAACTCTGCGGCCTCCCATGCATATCTATCACATGAAACATGAAGATGCGAAGGCGATCATTGCGTACTTGAACTCCCTGCCGCGCGGCGTGCGGTAAGTTGAGAGCAGATGCGCCTGACCTGGACGTGGTCGCGAGGCTAGAGGCTGGAGCGAATTATGGGAATTCTTCTTGCGCCCAATGACGCCACATTCTCAGAGGTCGCGACGCATACCGTACATTCACAAGCGTTCGTGCTGTCGCCATCACCCGCTGGTTTATCGGGTTGGCTTTCAGATTTTCGGCGTGTGGCAGGCAGTGGGCGGACGCAGCGCATCCAAACAAAAAGGGAAATTGTTCGACCATGAGCATGGCAAATAATGCCACTGCGTGCGTTCCCAGCGGGCCGCTGCGCTCGGCGCAGGCCTCCGACGCACTAGTTTTCTTCGGCGCCACCGGGGATCTCGCCTACAAGAAAATCTTCCCTGCGCTGCAGAAAATGATCCGGCGTGGCAACCTGAACGCTCCCGTGATCGGCGTTGCCAAGCAGGGTTGGACGCTAGAGCAGCTCCGCGCCCGGGCGCGAGAGAGCCTTGTCCGCAACGGAGGCATTGACGAAGCCGCGTTCTCCAGGCTTCTTGAGCTACTTCAGTACATCGACGGCGATTACCACGACGCAGCCACGTTCCAAGCCCTCCGCAAAGCGCTGGGTCCCGCAGTGCGACCGTCCCACTACCTGGCGATTCCGCCGGACCTGTTCGGCACCGTGGTCGAGGGGCTGGGGAAATCCGGCTGCGCCCGCGGTGCCCGTGTCATCGTTGAAAAGCCCTTTGGCAGGAACCTCGCTTCCGCGGAGCAGTTGAACGCCACGCTGCACTCCGTGTTTCCGGAGTCCAACATTTTCCGCATCGACCATTTCCTCGGCAAAGGAGCTGTCGAAAGTCTGTATTTCTTCCGCTTTGCCAACACCTTTCTCGAGCCCATCTGGAACCGCAATTATGTGGAGAGTGTGCAGATTACGATGGCGGAATCCTTCGGCATCGCTGGGCGGGGCCATGTGTACGATGAGTGCGGAGCCATCCGCGACGTCATCCAGAATCATCTTCTCCAGGTGGTCGCTCTGCTCGCGATGGAACCGCCCACTGCGCTCCAGGCCGATGCCCTACACGACGAGCAAGTGAAGATCTTCCGGATGATTCCTCCCCTGGACCCTGCGAATACGATTCGCGGCCAGTTCACCGGCTACCGCAAGGAGCCCGGAGTCGCTTCCGATTCTCAGATGGAGACGTTCGCTGCAGTCCGGCTCCACGTGGATTCCTGGCGCTGGGCGAATGTGCCCTTCCTGATCCGTGCGGGTAAATGCCTGCCGGTCACTGCCACCGAAGTGCTGGTCAAGCTGAAGAAACCTCCCCTGGGCACTCGCATTCCGAGTAACAATTATTTCCGCTTCCGCTTGGGTCCCGATTTCGCGCTGTCTATTGGTGCACGTGTCAAGCGTCCTGGCGCGGAAATGGTCTCCATGCCCGTGGAATTGTCCGCCATCCGGAATGACCGCAGCGGAGAACTAGATGCCTATGAGCGGCTGCTCACCGACGCGATGCAAGGTGACGCCCTGCTCTTTGTTCGCGAAGACGCGGTGGAAGCAGCGTGGTCGGTTGTTGCAAGAGTCATCAACCGGGAGACCCCGTTGCTTGAATACGCGCCGGGAACCTGGGGACCTGCTGTGGCCGACCAACTGGCGGCGGATGTCGGGGGATGGTGCAACCCGGTCCCACAGAGTGAGACCGTCGGGCTGTCAGTTGTATGAGCCTTATCGCATGGGTTTCCCATCTCGTCAGGCTCGTGGCTACATGCCTGTAGCTAATCGTGCCGAGGCCGCTTTGGAGATGCTCGCTTGCGCGTTGTCCGGAGCACGCATGGATTTCCAAAACAGGCGGCTGTGAAGTTCCCTCAACAGATAAGCCATAGCACCGGCCCCCAAAGCCCATCGATCTCATGACATGCGCAGAAGCGAAGGCAATCACTACATACTCGAACCCGTTGCTACGCCGCATGTGTTGTTTTAGTGTAGACACGAAAAATCTCAGCGCCGTGCCAAAGCAAGCTGCTGGAGGGAATGATGAAAGTCCTGCTCGCGGTTGATGATTCAAAATTCTCAGATGCGGCCACACGCATGGTAATCGCACAAGCCAAGCCGCAGGAAACCGAAGTGCACGTTCTACACGTCATAGACGTACTTTCTCTTCAGCTCCCTGAAGCGATGGCCTATTACCCAGGAATTGAACACGGCCGCGACGCGCAACGCAAGCCAGCGGAAGCGTTGGTTGCAAAAACAGCTCAATTGCTGCGCGCCAAGGGACTGCAGGTAACTACAGCCGTGGAGTTAGGCAGCCCCAAATCTAAAATCATCGACACCGCTGCAGAACGGCATGCCGACTTGATCGTCCTCGGATCGCACGGACGAACCGGCCTTGACCGATTCTTGATGGGGAGTTTGCCGGATTCTATTTTGCGCCACGCGCACTGTTCCGTTGAGCTTGTGAGGCTTCCTCGTCTTGCTAAGGGCCCGAAGCGCATGGGCGGAGCAACGAAAGGCACAGTCAGGAGAATACTGCTCGCGATTGATGAGTCCAAATTCTCAGAAGCAGCGTCACAGCTGTTGATCGAACAAGTGCGGCCGAATGAGACGGAAGTTCGAGTTTTGCATGTGGTGGAGCCACTGTCATTCTTGGTCGCCCGGGGAATGGGCGGCTATAACCCTGCCCTGGAAAAGCTTGAGGAGGCTCGAACTAAACAAGCAGAGGATCTGGTTGCCAAGACCGCTGAAACGCTTTGTGCCAAGGGTCTGAAGGTCTCAACAGCCATTGGGAAAGGCGACCCTAAATCAAAGATCCTAGACGCGGCAGAACAGTGGAAGGCTGAATTGATTGTTCTAGGCTCGCTTGGCCAGACTGGACTGGAACGCTTCTTCATGGGAAGCGTGTCGATAGCCGTAGCTCGTCACGCGCGCTGCTCGGTTGAGGTCGTCAGGATTCGACCTGAATAGTGGACTGGTCGAAAGGATCGTAAAACGGTGGATTCAAAATGCAGCGCGACATTCTTTGCAGCTGTTGGGGCCACGACCATTCAACTTGACGGCATCCAATCATCAGGGTGTCGGCGAAGAATTAGGAGGAGAGTCATGAAGAACGTGCAGAAGATGTTCGCTTCGGTGCTTATCTCAGTTGTTGTTTTGTTTCTCGCGTCTGCTGGTTTCGCCCAGATGGGCACGGGAGGAGGAATGGGTCAGGGCATGCACATGCCGAAGTACGATCCGGCTACTGTAGTCACAGTTAAGGGAACCGTACAAGAAGTCCAGGAAGGCATGATGCAGTCGGGACGCATGGGCCAAATGAAAGGGATGGACCACATGGGTCTGCATCTCATCCTGAAAACCGACTCCGCATCTCTGACTGTGCTCGTGGGGCCTTCTAGTTTTGTGAAGGAGAAGAACTTCACCTTCACGAAGGGTGACCAGATCGAAGTAACGGGCTCCAAAGTGAAGTACGACAGTGCCGATGCAGTGATCGCTCGCGAGATCAAAAAGGGAGACAAGACTCTGACACTCCGCGATGAAAAGGGAGTGCCGGAATGGTCGATGGGGCGCCAGCGCTAAGTCTCAAACTGAACCAGGGCCAACAGGCGATCGGGCAGCGTCCTCACTCCCATCGCTAGCAAAGGTCAGCCATCGGTCAGCTTCGGTGTTTGAGCGAAATCAATGCGAGTCCAGCTGAAGGAGCTGTCAATCGGTAAAGGGATTTTCCTGTCGGCGATGTACATCGGCGCTTTTGTTTTGTGTACTGTCATGCGCGCCGGGGCGCAAGCCACTGAACATCCTGTGCACTTGGGAAAAAACCCGGATACGGCCAAATGTATGGAGTGTCACGTAGACAAAGGCAAGGGAAAGTATGTGCATACTGCGATCGCGATGGGTTGCACCACTTGCCACACCGTGACGAACGAGAAGGATGCCACATTCATCGACCTGGTTTCTCCGGCGAACGAACTGTGCTTCACTTGCCATCAGAAGTCCAGCGAAAAGGTCTTGCATGGTCCGTATGGGCAAGGCGACTGCATCGTGTGTCATTCCCCGCATGCCAGCGACTGGCCGAAACAGCTATTGGCACCAGTGCAAGACCTGTGCATGGGATGTCACGTCCGCGCGCGACTGCAAGTCAATGATCAAACGCGGACTGCGACGGTTCCTTGGGGAGTGACACTGACCTTCGATCAATTGAAAGGTTGGCAGTACATCGGATTGAACAAGGCCCTCACCGCCAATCACCCGGTCGAAGGACACCCGGTAACAGGTCCAAACACGGCGCTGGGCAAAGGCGCACGTGAGATCAACTGTCTCTCCTGTCACCAGCCGCATCATTCAGAAAGCGCAAACCTGATGCCATCGAACGTATCCAACGAAACGGCGCTATGCGAGACCTGCCACAAGAATTACTGAGGTCGAAATTGAGGGCGAGGCAGACGAGTGATTCGGATACGCCCGCTTGCGTCTGCGAGTCGGACAAGAAAAGACGAGATCCTGAGGCTGGGCAATGAGAGAGTCTAGGCGCGCAGCATCGACTACGCACCGTGGCTCGCCGACCACGAGCACGGAATCGAGGAGGAACGCATCACCAGTCTTCAGTTCTTTCGCGCAACAACGATTTCCGAAGACATCCCGCCTGACATGAACTCGCGCTCGATGCTCACAAAACCGGCCTCACGGACGAACGGCTCGATTCGAATCGGACGGCAGCTGCCGAACACATAGGGGACGAGCCACCGCGGCGTGTGAACATAGAAGCGCTCCCAGCGAGTCTGCCTTTCCCCTTCTTTGCTGAAGTCGACGAGTAGCAGTCGGCCCGTCGGGCGCAGAACCCTGTGAAATTCCTTGAGCACACCTGCCAACTCTTCGGTTGGGATTAAATCAAGAAAGTAGCTCGACCACAGGAGATCGAACGAACTGGTAGCGAAGGGGAGACTTCGGGCGTCAGCCTGAACCAGGTTTGCTCGAGGCACTCGCCGGCGCGTGGCGGCCAGCATTCGGGGTGCAAGATCCAACCCCACGGCCACGCCATTGTCGCTTACTTGCTCTCGAAGCTTCTTAAAAGTTGTCCCGGTCCCGACGGCGACTTCGAGCACACGCTCTCCCGCGCTGACTCGCGCCCTCTCTAGTCCACGCGCGATGGACCGACGTTCGAGGTTCGAGACCGTGAATCCATAAAAGTAGCTGAAGAAATCGTAGGCGCGCCTAATGGCCGCCCGGCTGCCTCGAACCTCAATCATCCCCATGACGAGACGCCCTACTCTTCAAAGAAAAGGACAGGAGTGGTGGGCCACGCAGGCTGAGAATGAGCGATAATACGGGCGTCGCAGCAATTCACAGGATCTTGGCCGACCTTTCGAACTTCCCCAGGAGCGAGTCTAATGATCCAACCACAAAAAGCACAGACTTCAAACTCTCAAACTGAACCAGGGCCAACAGGCGATCTGGCAGCGTCCTCACTCCAATCCATGGAGACTGAGTTGGGAGTTTCCGCCGATGGTCTCACCAACTCCGAGGCGCAGGCGCGGCTGGCCAGGCATGGCTACAACGAGCTTCCCGAGGAGAAGACAAATGCACTTTTGAAATTTCTTTCTTATTTCTGGGGACCGATCCCCTGGATGATCGAAGCAGCCGCAATCCTGTCCGCAGTTGTGCATCACTGGGAAGATTTCGGAATCATCCTTGCGCTGCTATTGATGAACGCGGGGGTTGGTTTTTGGGAAGAATATCAAGCGGGAAACGCTATCGCTGCGCTCAAGGCGACGCTGGCGTTACACGCACGCGTCAAACGCGACGGAACATGGACAACCATTCCTGCGCGCGAGCTGGTGCCTGGCGACTTGATGCGAGTTTGCATCGGTGAAATCGTTCCTGCAGACGCCCGATTGCTGCAAGGCGACCCGATCGAGGTGGATCAATCCGCTCTGACTGGGGAATCCCTGCCAGTCGAGCGCAAATCGGGCGACCCGGTTTACTCAGGTTCCATCATCAAGCAGGGAGAGGCCGACGCGCTGGTCTACGCCACCGGACAGAACACTTACTTTGGTAAGACGGCGCATCTGGTCGAGACCGCCCATACCGTCAGCCATTTTCAGCGTGCGGTTCTGAAGATTGGTGACTTTCTCATTGTCGTCGCCCTTGCTCTCGTCATTCTGATTCTTGTGGTGGCCCTATTCCGCGGCGACAAAATGCTCACAACGTTGCAGTTCGCACTGGTTTTGACCGTCGCCGCAGTCCCTGTGGCCATGCCCGCTGTTCTTTCCGTGACGATGGCAGTCGGCGCTCGAAAACTGGCAGAAAAACAAGCAATTGTTACCCACTTGGCTGCGATGGAGGAGTTGGCAGGGATCGATGTGCTCTGTTCCGATAAGACCGGCACACTAACGCAAAACAAACTGACCCTGGGTGACCCGTTCTGTGTGAGCGGCGTAAGAACTCCGGAGGTGATCCTTGCCGCCGCGCTCGCTTCTCGCGCGGAAAGTCAAGACGCCATTGACCTCGCTGTTTTGGGCGGTCTGAAAGACCGGCGCGAACTAGACAAGTACCAGACGGTTCACTTCCAACCCTTTGATCCTGTTCACAAAAGGACGGAGGCCACGGTTACAGGGCCGGAAAAGGTGGAATTCAGAGTCACCAAGGGCGCAGCACAAGTAATCCTTGAATTGGCAGCCGACGCTAATCAAGTACGAAGTGCAGTCGATGCAGCAGTAGCAGAGTTTGCCGCTCGCGGCTTTCGTTCCCTGGGAGTGGCCCGCACCAACGAGAAGCACGAATGGCGCTTTCTGGGTGTTCTTCCGTTGTTCGATCCTCCCCGGGAAGATTCAAGGGCAACGCTTGGGACCGCTTCGCAAATGGGCGTGAAGGTGAAGATGGTTACGGGAGACCAGATCGCCATCGCCAAAGAAATGGCGCGCCAACTCGGGTTGGGTCAAAACATCGTGGATGCCGCCGTTCTAGCCGAGTCGAAACATTATGAGGCGGGTCAGCTCGCCCAAGCGATTGACGAGGCGGACGGCTTCGCTCAAGTATTTCCTGAACACAAATTTCACATTGTCGGTGTGCTTCAGAAGGGAAAACATATCGTGGGCATGACTGGCGACGGCGTAAACGACGCTCCGGCGCTCAAACTGGCCGACGCTGGAATTGCGGTTTCCGGAGCCACCGATGCTGCGCGCGCCGCAGCCGACATTGCCTTGCTCAACCCCGGTCTTTCCGTAATCGTCGATTCGATTAAAGAAAGCCGAAAAATGTTTCAACGCATGAACAGCTATGCCATCTATCGGATCGCGGAAACCATCCGCGTCCTGCTGTTCATGACGCTCGCGATCTTGGTTTTTAACTTTTATCCAGTAACTGCTGTGATGATCGTGCTGCTGGCAATCCTTAACGACGGGGCGATTCTGTCCATCGCGTACGATCGCGTTCGCTATTCAAATCTTCCCGAGTCTTGGAACATGCCCGTTGTGCTTGGTGTCGCAAGTACTCTAGGCGTTGCGGGCGTTTTCGCTTCCTTTGGACTTTTCTACCTGGGCGAACGTATTTTCCATCTCAGCCGGGAAATGATTCAATCCTTCATGTATTTGAAGCTCTCCGTCGCCGGACATCTCACGATTTTCGTAACGCGAACGCGAGGCCCTTTCTGGAGCATACGTCCGGCAGCAGTCCTTTTCTGGGCAGTTGTGGCTACGCAAGTGATCGCCACTTTGCTCGCCGTCTATGGTGTGTTCATGGCACCGATCGGGTGGAAGTGGGCGTTCTTTGTCTGGGGATACGCGCTCGCGTGGTTTCTCGTCAATGATCGAGTCAAGCTGGGGGCTTACAGGGTTTTCGATCCACAGGAAGGTGGTTTGATAGCCAATTTTTGGGAAAAGCACAAGCAACACGCGACCGCGAAATAGGTCTCGAAAGGAGGTGTCATGCGACTTTCAGTGAAGGCTTTGACAATTGTTTCCGCACTTCTTTGGGGAGGAGGTCTCTTGTTTGTTGGCCTTATTCATCTAGCCTACCCTGCTTACGGCTCAAGCTTTCTCGAAGGTATCAGTTCCGTCTACCCAGGCTTTCATGGAGCCCGCAGCGTAGGTGACGCTTTGGTTGGGGTAGCCTATGGATTGATCGACGGCGGACTCGGCGGATTGGTTTTCGGCTGGCTGTACAATCTGTTCGCTGGGCGAGCATCCTGATCAGAACATGCGTTGGGCCAATGAGCCATGGCGGCGGCTGCTAAATGAAGCGTGGAGAGGCAGTTCGTGACCACTGAACGGGGGCGTAACGAAGGAGGTAAAGGGAAGCTGTTTCGGCGTACTGCACTGCGCGCCTCTGCCGAGCAGCGAAACGCCATTTACGAATCCGTCTTGGGCTCGAGCCAAATCGATATCGAATACGCAGCTCTCCTAACTCTCGCCGGACTCATCGCCCTGTTCGGACTCCTCGAAAACAGCGCCGCCGTCATCATTGGGGCGATGCTGATTTCTCCGTTGATGAACCCCATTCTCTCGGCTGCATTGGCATTACTTTTGGGGGACGGGAACTTGGGAAAGCGGTCGGCCTCAGTCCTGGCCCTTAGCATTGCAGGAGTCATAGGCATCACCTGGCTCGTAGCATCGCTCACTCCGCTGAAGCAAGCGACACCCGAAATCCTCGCTCGGACAGCCCCGAACCTGCTGGATTTGTTCATTGCGTTCCTCTCGGGACTTGCTGGCACTTTGGCTCTTCGAGGTGGCTCCGTGGCCCTGACCATTTTGCCGGGCGTGGCCATTGCCGTGGCGGTTATTCCTCCTTTATCTGTCGTTGGCTATGGTTTAAGCACTCACCAAGGATCAATTGCCGGAGGAGCCTTTCTTCTTTTTGTGACAAACCTAGTTTCGATCATCATAAGCGCCGCCACTGTATTTCGAGTCATGGGGTTTCAGCCCCTTCAAGAAGCGGAGCAGGGCCGCTGGAAATTGAAATACCGGTTGGGCATCAGTGCCCTCGTGTTGATCCTTCTCTCGATACCTCTCTTTTTGACCCTGCGGAAAGCCGCAATCGAGGTAACGATTCGCTCCGGAGTGCAACGAGAGTTGAGCGTGGCATTTCAGAGGGACAAAGCTTCGGTCTCCGATGTTTCATTCTCACAAATTCAGGATGGATTGCTGATCCAAGCTACTCTCCAAACACCGCGATATTTCGAAACCGACGCGATCCAATCCATTCAAAGTACTCTCCGCAAGAAGTACGGCCAGGGAACGAAGCTTCTGGTTGACCAGATTCTGGTCACGCAGGGTGGGTCGACACCCTTGCCAGCGGCTCGTGCCCAGAATCCGATTTCCGGTGGCGTTGTGAAGACGGCTGAGCAAAATGCTCCGTTTGATTTCAAAGATTCCAGTCGGAAGATTCTGGAATTCGTTCAGAGAGACCTGGATGAACTGCTGGCGGGAACTAGCATTCAACAAGAGGCCGCGCCTGAGATCGTGATTGCCTCGACTACGCCCCTGGTCCTGAGGTTGCAGTTGGTTTCTCCAGAACCTCTCAACGGCCAGACGATATCTGTCCTGGCTTCACAGCTTTCGTCCAAGGTCGGCCTCCCAATCCAATTGCACGGTCAGGTCAAGCTGCGGGGACCATCTCTTCAACTGACACTCACACCAGCGAAGCCAAATCTAAACCTCGGCGCAGACGACCGCGCGGCGATAGGCAAAGTAGTTAAACGAGTTCAGGAAGACAATCTGCGCTTGCAAGTTACCTATGCATCTGACCAGGGGGCCGGCGACGACAAGGCAATTCCACGCTTTGTCTCCGAAGTGCGACGCCTTCTCTCACGGAGCGGCTTGAAAAGCTCGCAGTGGACATTTGGCGCGGAAACTCCGAATGAATCAGATTCAGGGGCAGGCGGGAAGAGTGCGACTTCACCAACCGGGTCTGACGAAAAGCGTCCTCGCCAGATTGTGGCAGGCCAACTTCGCTGCGACCTGAGAAGTTTTCAGGATTTCTGAGAGGCTCCAGTCAATTGGATTAGGATATTTGGTTGTCGCAGGACATAGGACCGAATACGCCGTGCATCCAGGTCGCGCTTGAGCTCATGACTGCTACATCCACTGTCGAGTTTCTGATGTGGTTGTTGATCGCCGCGTCTGTCATTGCGGTGATAGCGATCCGCTCCCGAATCCCCTACACCGTTGCGCTCGTTTTGGGTGGGTTGGCGCTTGGTTCGCTCCGGCTGCCGATCCTAGAAAGTATTTACCAGGCCCATCGGCCCGATTGGCTCACGCCCGACGTCATTCTGATCTTCTTTCTCCCGGTTCTGTTGTTTGAGGGTAGTCTCAAAATCAATCTACGAAGACTGATTGAGAATCTTGTTCCGATCCTCATTCTTGCTACGTTTGGAGTTGTTGTTGCTACGATTGTGGCGGGCTACTTTGTGTCTTGGCTGGTTGGATTGCCTTTGCTGGTGGCGCTCCTTTTTGGGGCGATCGTCTCCGCTACGGATCCCATTGCTGTCCTTTCAATCACACGGGAAATGGGAGTTTCAAAACGACTTTCCCTCCTGCTAGAAGGAGAAAGCCTTTTCAATGACGGAACAGCCGTCGTCTTGTTTCAGATTCTCCTCGCGGCCGTGATCACGGCCAACTTCGGTTTCGCAACTGGAGTGGGGCGCTTTCTGCAATCCGTTCTGGGTGGGGCGATGATCGGGTTCGTGCTTGGCTATTTGGCAAGTAAGGTTACCACTCGAATCGATGAGCCCCAGATCGAGATCACGCTGACGACGATACTCGCGTATAGTTCCTACCTTCTCGCCCATCATTTCCGTGTGTCTGGGGTAATCGCAACTGTTGTAGCTGGACTCATCGTCGGCAACTTGGGGACTAAAGGGATGAGTCCGCGTACCCGCGTGGCGCTCTGGTCGTTTTGGGAGTACGCGTCATTCGTGATCAATTCGATACTCTTCCTCCTCATCGGAATGGAGGTTCGCGTGGCTGAATTGCTCCGCGAATGGCACGCAATGGCGCTAGCAATCGGCGCCGTGCTGCTTGGACGAGTCCTTGCCGTCTACGGCCTGACAACATTGACGAACCTCTTCTCACAAAAAATAAGCCTCCGGTGGCAACACGTGCTCGTTTGGGGAGGATTGCATGGCGCCTTGTCATTAGCTCTCGCCTTAAGTCTCGGTCCCAGTTTTGAGCATCGTGAGAGAGTTCTAACATTTACCTTCGGGGTTGTGGCTTTCTCGATGATCGTGCAAGGCCTCTCGATCAAGCCCTTCATTCGATGGCTTGGTATATCGACAACGAGAGAGGATGTAGTCGATCGAATCCGGGCTCAGCAGATCGCCGTTTCATCAGCACGCTCGGAACTGGATGACATGCTGAGGACTCACATCCTTTCCACACCAACTTACGAAAAACTATCCCGCGAACTCGATGGAAAGTTGGTGACGCTCAGCGAGCAGATTTCGGAAATTTACAGCAAAGATTCACGCAGGGCCCAGTCTGAAATGCAGACGGCCAAGTTACGGTTAATGGCCGCTCAAAAGAGCTCGCTCGAAGAGGCAGTCCGCGAAGGATTGATTTCGCAGCAAACAGGGGCAGAAATGGTCGACGCGACGGATTCGCAGTGGGATGAACTCGTCGCTAAGCTTATGAAGGGCTCTCAATGACTCGATTAGTCTCTTTCGGATTGCCGGTGCGGCTCGGCGTCGATAATCCGCCCCACGACTGATTCCCACCAAAGTAAAGGATCCGTGCTACTGGGGGAGTCCGTCATCCTCTGGAATGATGCGTGCACATGTAGGAAAATGCCCAGCTAGCCTCCTTGATAGAGCTCTTGATTCTTCCCCGATCAGTGGAATCTGTGATCCCCTTTCCGAATGGCTTGCTAGAATGCCCGTGGGAATTGTGATGGCCACACAATCCGACGGCGAAACGAGACTTCGAGCTCGCGAGCGAAAAATTGTCTCGAAAGGAACCGGGGAACGACCCCTTCGTACAGTGAGCCGATATCGGTGGGGACGAAAATAGCGAAAATCTTCTTATGCAATTTCCATCACTAAACACTGCTGCGAAAGACCGCGTGCATTCCCACACCATAAGCCTGAAACTGCGCGACATGAGCCAGCTGTTCAATTCGATGGACCCTTCTCCGTTCATTGAAAAGGACCTCGACGATGACGCGGAAGAATTCATCGTAAGTTGGGCCCAGGAATTCACCCCGGACGCTCCAATCAAATTGCGTATCTACTTGGAACAATGGCCGGCTGAAGACCCCAAAGAACTGATCAGGACGGCCGTGCACAACCACTTTGCTCACCGTGCCAAGATTGCTGACTTGGAGTTCAAGCGCCTCCTAAAACAAGGCCGCACCAGTCTTTTCATCGGTCTGGTGTTCCTGGCTGCATGTCTACTTCTCAGCAAGCTGTTGTTAGGGCGTGAGGCGGGCACTTGGGCTGCCGTTGTGCGCGAGAGCCTCACGATTGCCGGATGGGTCGCCATGTGGCGTCCGATGCAGATCTATCTTTACGATTGGTGGCCTCTGCTGCGCCGGAGCCGGACCTATGCCAAACTGAGCCACATGCCCGTGGAAGTTCTGCAAAAAAGTAAAACTTGAGCGTCCCCAGAACGGATATACGGTCTGAATTCCCGCGACTCGGCCGCTAACGGACTCGATACCGCGACTGATTCCCGACCACAGGGGAGCATGCGGCCACGGGAAGCTTCTTTCATCCGTTGGAACGACTCACAGGATTGGCACCAATGAATGACCCCCGAAAACGTCTCAAGCCATCATTGATTTGCAATTTAGCGTTAGGGCCTTAATGGTCAGTGTGGTTCACAGGAGTAGGGGTAATAATCCGAGCAGCGCCAACACCGCGAGGAGCGCGAGTCCTTGCGTGCCGGTACGACGGTCTCCGAAGCTATACGCATAAATGCCCTTAATCAAGTTGTTGCTTGCTGCCGCGATGACGATTGCACCACCGGCGAGCGCAACCGGCGTCAGCGCGGAGGCAGACTCCGCGAGGCTCAAGATAAATGGATCGACATCGGTGACACCCATCACTCCAGCCAGCGCGAAGAGTCCTGCACGACCTAAGTAGAGGAGCGCAAGATGCGTGATGAACAGCATTCCCACAAACAGTCCTGCGAACAAGAATGCGGCGCCTAGCTCCAGGGGGTTTTTCGGCTGCAAGGTTTGCTCTGCTTTTGTACCGCCACGATCCAGTATGCGCATCCAAAGCCAACCACCGAGAAGAGCGGCGGCACCAAGCAGGAGGAAAGGCAATCCGAGCCGGTGGAGCAGTTGGCGATTGAAAATTCCCAGTAGTGCGAGCAGGCGCAAGTACATGACACCGGAGGCAGCGAGCATCGAGCCAGAATATAGGTGCGGGCGTGACTGCTCGCGGCCTCGCTTAGCGAGCACCACGGTGGTGAGAGTGGAGGAATACGCTCCACCCAGCAATGCCGCAAGCAGAACACCGCCACGTCCTTGCGTTCGCACCTGCAAGAGATAGCTACCGTAGGAAATGGCGCTCACCGCAACAACTACCAACCACGTCTTGAAAGGATTGAAGGCAAACGTGCCAATCGTCCGATTCGGCACAATGGGAAGGATTACCGCCGTCAGCAGGAGAAACTTCGCGAAAGTTAGGATTTCGTCGCTCGGGATTCGCTTGGCAAGACTCTCGAGTGCCGTCTTCAACTCAAGCAATGCCACTCCGAGCACCGTTAGCGTGGTTGCGACCCAATACTGCTCGCGTGAAACGAGTGCTCCGATAACGTAGGTCACCATCCCTGAGAGCTCCGTCGTCATCCCAGCAAGCGCCACTCTCTCAAGCTTGTGCCGGTAGGACTGCCAAAGAAACGCTCCCACGACAGCTAAGCCGACCGCAGGCAGCAGGAGATTTCCTTCCGAAAATAGGGTGAGTGCATAGCCGAGTAGGCCTAGCAGCGGAAATGTGCGAACTCCGCCAAATCGGTACTGCTCCGACATCACCTTTTGTTCCTCGCGCTCGAGACCGATCAGAAAGGAAAGGAAAAGCACCAAGACGATCTCTGCGCCTTCCTTGGGGATGAATTGGATCAGAGTATTGCCCATAACACAGCCAAACCGTTGCGATTCACTCCATTCTTTCGCATCAAGAAAATTGTCACCGCTTGGGGTCGCGTCATGCTACTCAGACCAACGTGTTCTCAAATTCTTTCGCTGAGCCATAACATAGCACAGAGCGCAGAGGAGACCAGGCCAGGAAGACTTGGCGCGAGCCTCGACGCCGAAGCCAGCCTGCGTAGATGCATTGGCCGGAGTTGGCAAGGGTAGATGCCGCCGAGACGCTCGGGAGGCGGACACACAAAATGGTATCCTGCGCAGATGTTGACGCTGCATTTTGAATCTCTCTTATGGATTGGGTCTGTCGTGGCAGGTCTGCTCGGTGCATTGACAGGACTCGGTGGCGGCGTCGTGATTGTGCCACTTCTTGTTTTTGGATTTGGCGTTGATATCCGCTACGCCATGGGTGCGTCTCTTATATCCGTGATCGCGACATCCTCTGGCGCTGCCGCAGCCTATGTCAAGGAAGGATATTCCAATTTGCGCATAGGGATGTTTTTGGAGATCGCCACCACAGCAGGCGCTCTGTTCGGAGCCTATTTGGCCGTACGACTGGCGACCAACCTCATTGGCGTCATTTTCGGAGTTGTTTTGATACTCTCAGCCTTCTTGTCTTTCCGGCAACAACCCGAACAGTTGGACGGGCGTGAAGCGGATCCTCTTGCAAGCCGGCTGAAGATGGATTCGGCTTACCCGACGCCGAGGGGAACGAAATCCTATCATGCGCGAAATGTGCCGGGCGGGTTTGGGGTCATGTTTGGGGCCGGCACTCTGTCCGGCCTGCTCGGAATTGGCTCTGGGGCATTCAAAGTGCTCGCCATGGACCAAGTGATGAAACTTCCATTCAAGGTCTCCACGACCACAAGTAACTTCATGATTGGTGTCACGGCGGCAGCGAGCGCGGGAATTTATTTGAGGAAGGGATTTATAGATCCGGGGCTGGCTATGCCCGTCGTCCTCGGCGTCTTGGTGGGTTCAGTTGTGGGTACTCGTGTTCTCGTTATGGCAAGGCCAGGCTGGCTGCGCATCGTCTTCAGCCTCGTGATCGTAGCCTTGGGAATTGAAATGATCTATGGCGCTTTGACGGGGAGACTCTAGGTGAAATCGACGACTTGGAATGACGAAAAGGTGGACCAGCTTGTGGGTGGATTGCTCCAGTTCGGCGTTTTCCTTGCCGCGGTTGTCGTTTTTGTTGGCGGCCTTCTCTACTTGTTCAGATTTGCACACACTCCTGTGAATTATCGCTCATTTCATGGCGAACCTGATGAGCTGCGAAGCTTTCTTCCCATCATGCGTGCCGCCTTGCATCTGGAAAGTCGCGCCGTAATTCAGTTCGGCCTTCTCCTGCTCATAGCAACGCCGGTTGCCCGCGTCCTGTTTTCCGTCGTTGCGTTTGCGTTGGAGCGCGATCGTACTTACGTCCTCGTGACTCTCGTCGTGCTGGGGATTCTTCTTTACAGCCTCATGTGACCCGTTCTACAACCACGTCAAATTTCACAATCCACGCAGATTAGCTCCAGGTTCCCAGAAGGCTAGACTCCTGCCGCATCTAACATCTCGCGTGAGTGCATCTCGAATTCGGGAGGCACAGTTTCAACGACATCGATCACCGTAGCAATCTCAGGATGCCCTCCGCGGACGATAATCAGGAACCGACCTGTCTGGAATGCCGTTTCGGATATCACAAGATTGGAGTTCCACCGAGACGGAACTGTCTAGGAAGGTTGCCCGGCTTCGTGCAAATCCATTTTATACGCAGAACCGGAACCTTGCCGATGGTCCTCAAGTACTCACGCGTTTCCCATTCGGCCCATCGCCGGGCCACATCCAGCGTCAGGCAGAAGTGCGGGAGGCTGAGCCATCTCATTTCCGTAACCGAGTAAATATTTGCCGCCGCTCCATATCCGGTCTCCGTCGCAACCAACCTCAGACGTTGACCGCTCGCTTTGACCTCAGCCATGAAACCACTGCTTGCGACAGGGACCTCAGCCATCGATTCCTCCCGTGCCCAGAGCGCGATTCGCTTTTCCTCGCGTTCGTTGAATCTGCAAGGATAATATGCCACGGACCGGGCGGATCCGCGCACCATAAGTCTCTAACCGCGCGAATCCAACGTGCTCTTCAATTCTTGACGCTTCTCCGTTCATTGAAAAGGATCTCGAGAATCGCGACATCCCGCAAAGACCACTTGACTAGCCTGGAATCCGCAGTAATATGGCCGCGTAACAAGCGCAAGTGACCCCGTTGCTTACTGCGTTTGACTTTTCCTCGAGTGGCGATTTGTACTTGACAGCTTCTGATCGCAACCGTCCAAACGATTGGGATGTCGAAGCTAAAAACCTCGCCCCTCTCGCGCGCGACGATTCTCAGTAAGCTGAACCCAAGGGCTACAGAAAGGAAAATCCCCATGAAAGATTCGTCATTGGGAATGAAGTTGGCCACGGCCGTAGAGTGGTCGACGCTGCGAAAGCGAAGTACCCTCTAGCGAAAGGGAGGCCAGTTATGTTTCGCCACACAATTCCAATTGGACGCGTCCTTGGAATACCTATCGATTTGGATTACTCGTGGTTCTTGATCGCCGCCCTGATCACTTGGATGCTGGCCGTCAGTTACTATCCGGTTGAATTGAGGGGTGGCACGAGCGCCGAGTACTGGTTGATGGGCGCTGTGACGGCCGTACTGTTTTTCGTTAGTATCGTCGTTCACGAATTGGCCCATTCCTGGGTGGCGCTTCGGTACAAGATACCAGTACACCGGATCACTCTGTTCATCTTCGGGGGAGTGTCCCAGATCGCAGGCGAACCCCCGAGCGCCAGCGCCGAATTCCTGATTGCAGTTGTCGGGCCGCTCACTAGCTTTGCACTCGCGGCCCTCTTTTACTTTTTGGAGCCGTTGTTTGCGAACATCGCCCCGGCATTGGCGGTAGCCAAGTATCTGGTGCTTATCAACGGTATCCTGGGACTGTTTAACCTCGTTCCAGGATTCCCTCTGGATGGAGGCCGCGTCTTTCGGGCCATCGTTTGGGGGGTGAACAAAAACTTCCGCCGCGCGACGATGATCGCTGCTAGCACAGGCCGATTCTTCGGGTTTCTCTTTATTTTTTGGGGAGTATGGCAAGCGCTGAGAGGGAGCGTTGCCAATGGCTTATGGATTGCTTTTATCGGCTGGTTCCTTGAAAGCGCAGCCGTAGCTCAAATCCAGCAGCAAATGGTGCAAGGCCTGTTGGTCGGCCACAAGGTATCAGAGGTGATGGGGGATGCATGCACACACGTACCAGGTGATATTTCATTACAGAAGTTGGTAGAGCAGGAGGTTCTTGCACACGGCCGACGGTGCTTTCTTGTGGACCGTGGAGACCGCGTGGTTGGATTGCTGACCTTGCACAACATGAAGGAGATTCCTCGATCCTCATGGACGACCACCACTGCAGCCCAAGCCATGATGCCCGTCGAGAAGCTAAGCAGCATCGATCCCAAGGCAGAACTGTGGACAGCAATGGAAAAGATGGGCCGGGACGGGATTAATCAAATGCCTGTCATGCTGGGCAACAACTTCGTCGGCATGCTTTCGAGGGGAGACATCGTCAAATATCTTCAAACTCTGCAGCAGGTGGGCACATAGGAAAAGGATGGTGACAGTTCGTGCTTAGTGCGCATCCGTAACAAGTGCAAGATCTTGACGTGACCGGGCAAACCCAACCCCTTCTTGGAGGAGTAAAAGATTATGAAGAAAATTCTTTTGATCATTTTGGTCGTGGCCGTGTTTTTGAGCCTATCTACCGTCGTCTCCGCCTCAGACCGCGAGGACGATGTAAGTCGAATTCAGAATGCCACCCGGGTCTTCCAAGAGGTCATGAGTACCCCCGATAAGGGCATTCCAAACGAGATTCTAGAATCGGCAAAATGCATCGCCATCATTCCAGGAGACAAAAAGTTCGCATTCATATTCGGCGGCAGCTACGGTCGTGGCTTGGCCACATGCCACACGGAGCATGGTTGGAGCGCTCCAATGTTCGTAGCTGTCGAAGGGGGCAGCGTCGGTTACCAGATTGGTGGCTCCTCGACCGACCTTGTGATGATCTTTATGAACGAGCGGGCCCTGCAAAGCCTCCTAAGCGACAAGTTTAAGCTTGGCGCCGATGCCTCTGTTGCTGCCGGGCCCGTGGGCCGGCACGCGGCCGCCGCCACGGACATTAAAATGAACGCAGAGATCCTGTCTTATTCACGCGCCAAGGGTGTTTTTGCGGGAGTCAGCCTGGACGGCGCTGTTGTACAGGCCGACAAAAGCGGGGATCGGGCCATGTATGGAGACAATGTAAACCGTCGTGAAATCCTCGATGGCAAGGTTCCCTCTCCTGAATCAGCGCAACCGCTCCTGCGCGAAATTGGTCGATATGTGAAGAAAGCCAAAGCTTCGTAATCCTCTTCCCTAATAGCGTCACGCCGCATAATCTAAAGTAGCGAGGTGCCTGAACAATGAAAACAAGAAGAGGCAGCAAGCCGCTTTTAGTCACAGTGATTTGGGCATTCACCTTATGTGGAACCCAAGGTTTTGCCCAGACTGTGCAGCCCGGAAATCCAACTAGCCCCAGCCTGCCGCCGAAATATCCCGCGGAGGGAACGGTAGATACTCCGCTAGCCAAGGTGCCTCCCCTTAAATTGCCGTCCGGATGGGCCATAAGAGAAGATGGCAACGGTTGCCAGTGGGCGGTTCCCGGCGGGTGGTACTTCGTTCAGCACAACGTCGACTCGCTTAGATATGGAGGCGGCAGCGGAAAAGCAACTCTGCGCGGCATGGGTTTTACTGGCGACTGGGATAAATATAAGAAGCAGAAGAAGCAGCAGTATCATGCGACGAAAATTCTAGAAGATAGTCCTGAGCGGCTGTGGGTGCAGTACTCGAAGCAAGATGGCGGATTGCATTATTTCGTCGCGATCATAGGGACGCTCTTTGTGTGTAGCGCGCACATTGATGTACCGAATAAGGCTGAACTCAAAGATCTGACACCTGTTGCCGACCAGATGGCAACCAGTGTCAGGCCCTCGTCACAATGACGAACGGCCGGAGTTCAAATCAGAGCGTCAGGCTTTGATAGCAGAGATTCTCTCCCGTTTTGGGTGGCTGAGCGAGTTTGCCTGCGGGTTCTTACCGTGGGCTAAGAACGAGAGTCTTTTCAAGTCGAAAGGTTAGGATGGCCTCGGCCGGAACATGCACCGTCCTGCCCCGCGTAAAAATTTGAGTCGCGGCTCCGCCACCGGCGCCACTCACGGCGCCGATAGCCGCTCCCTTGCCGCCGCCGAAAATTGCACCCACGAGAGTGCCCAAGGCCGCCCCACCTCCGACCATTTCCCCGGTGCGTTTATTCTTTCCGATTCCTGTTTTGTTGTTCTCAAAGACATCCGACGTCACGACATCATACGTTTTGCCCCCAACGGTGACGGACTCCAGATCTAATACCAGTTCTGGGCTATGAAACACTCCACCGCTCGATATATGCCGAATCAGAAGGTGCGCAGCCGAACCCTTGGGTATCCCAACAGAGCCAGTGCTATCTGGTACATCCTCGCTGATTTCACCCGAAAAGGTCTGACCTTCGGAAGCGGTAGCGGAATCTATGGATTCGTTCGTACGCACGGAGACATCTGTGTCAAGTGAGATGACCTTGGCCTCTGTTGGCAAAGGGTGAATCGGAGTTGTGGACCGTGAGAAAACCAGTGATGTTACATCACGGATTGGGAACTGATACTTAATGCCCAGAGAATCTGTGAAGGTAATGGGGTTGCGACCAGTAAAGTGTCCTGAATATGATTTTCCATTTCGCAGGGTCACTGTATCGTTTGACTCCGCGAAAACCAGGGAACGTACCTGGCTCATCGGGAACTGGTATTGGATTCCCTGGCCGTCGGTGAAATTGATTGTGCCGCTGGCCGCACCGGTGAACTGGCCCGAATAGCTCGTCCCGTTTTCGAGGATCACGGTGTCGGCCGAAGCCGCGACCGTGACACAGAAAAAGAGAACTGGCAGCAATACTAAGAACCTACCGGTCCGGGAGAAAACCAATGTGGTTCCGTTGCGCATGTTGAGCCTCCCAATTACGCGTAAGTATTCTGAGCGCAGCTTTAGATTGAATTCAAGGCATTTGTGCACTTCATGGAATCGTTGAACATGTTGAAGCAGTGCTTCACTGCCGCAAGATCTTACTTCTGACAGGGTCCTGCGGACAAAAACGGCTGGCGGGCAGCCGTTGCATGACCGCCCGCCAATCAAGAACCCACCCAGTGCCGTCAGACTCGATCGGACTCAATGAGTCGCGATCGCGACGTAAAATCCACTACCGTCGCGCACGACCCGGAGCAAGATCGCCGCCTGACCGTTGGCGCTCTTCATCGCCTGTTCGAATTCGCCGACGCTGGTTATCGGTTGATGATTTACCTCTTCCACGACATCGCCTTCGCGGATTCCCGCGGCCGCAGCGGCTCCGTTAGGATCCACTTGGGAGATGACGACGCCATGAGTTTCCTGCCCGAGATGCAGTTGTTGCCGGACCGCTGGAGTAAGAGGCTCCACCTGTAGGCCTTGCAAGGTTTCCTTGTTGGAAGCACCTTCTGTGGTCTTGTCGTGGTCTGCAGGCAACTCGCCGAGTTTCACATTCAAGTCGAGTGTGCTGTTTCCACGATGGACTGTCAGTGGCACCATCGTGCCTGGGTCGGTTTCGGATATTTGCAGCCGCAGGGCGGCTGAATCGGCTATCGATTGCCCGTTGATCTTCATAACGACATCACCCGGCTTTAAGCCAGCCTGTGCTGCAGGTCCCTTCGGGGTGACATCTCCGATGAGGACGCCCTCGGCGTTGTTCATTCCGAGAGCCTTCGCCATGGTGGGTGTCACGTCTTGAATCGTAGCGCCAAGAAAGCCACGGACCACGTGGCCATGGTCCACAATCTGATCCATCACTCGCTTGGCCAGATTGACGGGAATGGCAAAGCCTACGCCTTGATTCCCACCATTGTGAGAAAGAATCGCGGTATTAATCCCAATCAGTTCACCTCTTGCATCGATCAGCGCACCGCCGGAATTCCCCGGATTGATGGCTGCGTCGGTCTGAATGAAATCTTCGTAATCTTCGATACCGAGATTGGCGCGGCCTGTTGCGCTGACAATTCCCATGGTGACCGTCTGGCCCACGCCAAAGGGGTCGCCAATCGCGAAGGCCAGATCGCCGACCTGAACCTTAGATGAATCGCCGAGCGGCATTGCTGGCAGATGATCCGCATCAATCTTCAGCACGGCGATGTCCGTTTTGGGGTCGCGTCCAACGATCTTCGCTGTGAATTCGCGCTTGTCGCGAAGCGAAACCTTTATGTCCGTCGCTCCGTCAACGACATGATTGTTCGTTAGGATGTAGCCATTGGTGCCAACAATCACGCCGGAGCCCAAGCCTTGCTCTTTCTGTTGCTGCGGCTCTCGCCAGCGAGGCTGCTTGTCACCGAAAAACTGACGGAAGAACGGATCATCAAACATGGGGTTGGATTCTTCGTTGGAAGGGCGAACCATTCGCGAGGAAGACACGTTTACGACTTCCGGTAAGGCTGCTTTGATTAGCGGCGAATAACTGCCTGCCAGTGGCGCGGCCATTACCGCGTTTTTTACAGCCGGAGCAAAGATGGGAGCCTCCAGTTTCGCGCCGGTGTGCGAGGTTTTGGCGATGACTGCTCCTCCAATGAATGTTGCGCACACCAGTACTACAGCCGAACTCCAAATTTGCAACTTTCTGCCTAGATTCATGACTGCTTTTCTCCTTTTGTTCAAAAGTCCTTCGACGGTGCCAAATTCGCAGGCTAGGGTGGTTCTTGAGGCCTTTCCACTAAGCTTGCGTTGCGCACGCTAGCCGGGTTTGCCGAGTCCTATGTCTTTCGGAAGTCGCGCAAGCTCCCTCCGACACCGTCAGAGCATGCAAGCAAAAGATTAACGAGCTAGGCTGAAGCGAACATGAACTGAATCTAATTTCTTCTTAATGATTGCGCTGAACTAACAAGCCCTTTGGGATCAATTAGTTGGAGGCTGTGAGTTGGAGTAAGGTGTAACCAGAGGGAGGCAGACCGTGAAACAGGTTCCTTGCCCAAGCCGGCTTTCAGCAGTGATGCGCCCGCGGTGCTTTTCCACAATCCAGCGCGCAAGCGCCAAGCCCAGTCCAACACCTGGGATGCGCTTCGAGCGAGAAGGTTCCGCACGGTAGAAACGGTCAAAAACGTGCGGGAGGGCTTCGGGAGAAATGCCCATGCCTTTATCTTCCACGCGCAAAACAGCCTGGTCATTTTCAGACGCCACACGGAGCTGAATCTGTCCCCCGTTCGGGGTGAATTTGATCGAGTTGTCCAATAGATTCAAGACCACGCGCTCTAGCCAACTCGCATCTCCGCAAACATAGATATTAGGTACAGCATCTGTTTTGATTTCAATGTCCTTTGAAGCTGCTACTGGTTCCAGTTGCTCCGCCAGAGAAGTCGCAAGCGCGGAAAGATCGACGTTTTGCTCCGCCCACTGAATTTCGCCTGCCTCCGCATTCGCCAGAATCAAGAGGTCGTTGATCATACGGGTCAGCTTGTCGAATTCTTCCAATTGGCTGGAAAGGAGACGCCGATAGTCCTCGGCTGAATGTGCTTCCAAAAGGGCAACTTCGGTTTCTCCTCGCAGAACTGTGAGCGGCGTGCGAAGCTCGTGCGAGATACTGGCAGTGAACTGCTTCATCTGGGCAACGGAATTCTCCAGTCGGGCTAGCGTTTCGTTGAAAGATTGGGCAAGTTCATCTACTTCATCTTGAGCGCCGCGTACGGGCAATCGCTGCTGGAGTTGTTCGATATCGATCTTTCGCGCCGCAGTCGCCAATTCCTTCATGGGGCGCAACGCTCTCCGCGCCATTTGCCAGCCCAGGAGCGCCGCAACAAGGACGCCAAGCGGTGCTAAGAATAAAACAGAGTGCAGAAAGCCTTTGCGCGCGTCGTCCGCAGGCGTGAGAGGAATCCCGACGCGCACTAAGAAGGCGGTAGCGTCACGGCCTGCGACAACTGAATTATGAAAGCGCAGCCGTTCGCGGTCGAGTTGCAGGTCCGTATATTCTTCCGCGCTGGCGAGAGTGCGCGCCTGGTCGGGCGTCAGGTGCACTCCTAACAACTCCAAATCCTGAGACTGGACCATTAACTCGCCGCCCGGAAGGCGGAAGACTTGGTAGTACCGCGTTGCGGAATGAATGAGATATGCCTCTTCACGGTTAGCGGGATCCACGACGAGTTGCAGACTGCCATCCTGGACCCGCAGGTAATTCCTGAGAAAAGCAACGCGTTCCCGCAGCTCTTCGGTCAGGCTCCTCTCGACAACGAGGCTTAGCGCGTGATAGAAGAGCACGCCGAAACCTGACAGCATAGCGGCCAGCATCACAGAGTAGAAAAGCGTGAGCCGACCGCGAAGGCCAAGGGTTCTCATGACGGTTCATCGTTGAGCATATAGCCAACGCCTCGAATGGTGTGGATCAGAGAGGGAGAAAAGTCCCGATCAATCTTGTTTCTCAGTGAATTGATGTGTACGTCCACGACGTTGCTAACAGAATCGAAGTGAATGTCCCAGACGTGTTCGATGATCATTGTGCGTGTGACGGCGCGTCGCGCATTTCGAAGCAGAAACTCCAGCAATGAGAATTCCTTCAGCTTAAGATCGATCTTTTGTCCGCCGCGCGTCACCGTGCGCGTTGCTGTGTTCATCTCCAAGTCGGCCAGCTTCAAGATCGTGCTTTCCTGGGCGCCGCGGCGTAGCAGCACCCTGATTCGCGCCGACAGTTCGGCAAAGGCGAACGGTTTCACGAGGTAGTCACTCGCTCCGCTATCGAGTCCTTTCACTTTGTCTTCCACCGCACCCTTAGCCGTCAGAATGAGAACGGGCAATCGCAAGTCTCTACCGCGAATTCGTTTCAGTACCTCCATGCCCGGCAATTTCGGGAGCATGAGATCCAGAACCACGGCGTCGTATTCGAAGTTTTCAACCTGATAAGCCCCCTCTTCGCCATCAGACACGGCATCCACAGCGTAGCCCTCTTGCTGGAGACCCTTTCGAATGAAATCCGCAACTTTTTCTTCGTCTTCGACAATGAGTATGCGCATCGGCGTGAGGGACATTTCTCCAAAGCAAGATTTCGAATTGACCCACGCTGAGAATACACCCTCTCGAAATCAAAAGCGCCAGGATGCCGTGTAGTTCCAAGGTAAATGCCACAGTTGAACGCCTCGTTGGCCCGTGTTGATATAGAGTCTACGGTTGAAGGAGCAAACATGATGGCACGGTTTACCTCTGCGAACGCCTTGTCCGTGAAACTGAGTTGCTTGCTCGTTGTCTTTTGGTTGACACAAGTGCCGGTGCACGCGCAATCGGCCGCTCAAGGCGCAAAGCAGTCGGACAGACTCGGTGCAGCCGACGAGGAGAGGCGCGCGAAGGCTTGGAAGTTGTTGGAAGATGGGGCGCGAGACGGCAATCACGAGAAACGGGCGAAGCTGATTCGTGCGCTGGGATTGCTCGGGGCAGAACCCAAAGCCGTGGAGTTAGCTGAAGCAGGACTCGCCGACAAAGAACCGGATGTGCGTGCCGCAGCTGCCAGGGTGCTGGGTGAAATGTCGTCGATCAAGTCAATACCAAAGCTCGTCGCGGCGACGACGGATAAGAAGATTTCTGTCGCTCTAGCGGCTGCCCACTCGCTGCTCGCTCTGAAGAACAATGCTGGGTACGAAGTCTACTATGCCGTAATGACGGGGGAACGGAAGAGCGGTGGCATGATCGAGCAGCAATGGGACGAGCTGAAAGAACCGAAAAAGGCAGCGGAATTTGCCTTCGAGCAGGGAATTGGATTTGTTCCCTACGCCGGTGCTGCGCTCGAAGCGTTTCAGATGCTGACGGAGAAAGACCCCTCTCCTGTGCGGGCCGCTGCCGCCACCGCGCTGGCACGTGATCCCGATCCGCGCAGCGCCGCGGCACTGGCCCAAGGGCTAAAGGACAAAAATTGGATTGTTCGCGTCGCCGTGTTGAGAGCAATTGCAGTGCGGGGAGACCAAGCAGCCTTGGACGCAGTCGAGGCGGCAACACAGGACAAGAGAGACGAAGTATGCTTCGCTGCAGCGGCCGCCGTGCTGAAACTAACAGAGGGAGATGCTGCGTCGGACTTGGGCGCTGCGGGCGCCGAGCGGGTACCCTGCGCTGATGGCAAATTCGTTGCGTCCATGGCAGAGCAAGCGTACGATGCACGAGCCAGAGATCTAAATCCGAAATTCCGGATCAAATTGTTGCTTCCAAACGGAGGTACCCATGGCGGGAGTAGAATACAAAGTAATCGAAGCTAAAAACGTTGAAGCGTTTCGCCAAATGGTAATCCAGGAAGGGGCGCAGGGATGGCGGGTAATTTCCATGGCCGTGGGTCCACACAAGTACTTTTATGCCGTCATGGAAAAGAAACCTGGAGGTTAATGGGTTCGTTCAAAAAACCTTAACGAAGGGGTTCGCCTCCGAATCATCCGCCGCATCCGACCCGCTGCTACTGACTGGTCCCTTGACCTTGGAGTCGAAGAGCGTTTTTCACTTCCGAGAACGCGCTGACAAGACGCGCATCCTGCTCGGCTCTCGATCTGTCCAATTCGGAATTGACGGTGCCAACCAGCGTCACTTTTCCGTCGCTTACAACAATGTGGATCGATGGATTCGCCATCTCGGCGTAGCTCGCAAGGTCGGGATCGTCATAGATCGCACGTGCAATGCGCATTCTCAGATCTTCGTCATCGACCGATAATGGCAGAACCTGAATTTTGTTCTCGAGCGCAACCACTCCCTTGATGTGAGCCAGAAAGTATCCGGCAGCTTCCTTCTTGTACGGCTGTGTGACTTTACCCAGAAGAACCAGAGTGTTTCCCTGAACCTCGATCTCGATGTTGTCAAAGATGGTGTTGGCGTAGTGGGTCAGGATCTTGCGACGGGCCTCATTCACGATTTGTGTCGAGTCCGTACCAGTTGAGGCCACACCGATCTGATTAACGACGCGACGCACGTCTTCATCCTTCCAGACTGCTCTCTCGGCATCTGTTTTTACGCCGACGCTGTCCACCGTGCCCGTCAGCGTAGCTACGCCCTGAGCAAAGGTAACTTGCACCCGTCCGTGTTTGGGCACGTTTGCGTGATTGAGATGATCTTCAATTTCGGCGATCACCTGGGAATTCTGTACAGGGGTGGCTGACTGAACTGCTTGGGACGTCGCTACATGGGCGATTGAACGATCGGCTCCCACAAAATGGAACAGTGAGATTGAAATACCGATCAAAATCATGTTGCGCATTCTGATCCTCCTACTGTCACCTCAAACGCGAAGGCAGGTTGGGCTATGGCCGCTCTACTTTTGGTGAAGGGTACCATTTCTAGATGCATGAATCGAAGCGGACCGACGCAGACGACCAAATGCAAACCAGCTGATGTAAAATGCCGCTTGCCTGGGAATACTCCAGAACGGTCCAGGCGGCATAAGCAAACCCGGAAAGCGAACGGTGAGTTCCACAGGGGAGGAGAAACATGAAGCCATCCCCACCCAATCCTCGAGGGAAATTACAAGTTCCATCGCCGCAATGGCGATCGCTGATCTTGTATGCGACCCTCACGCTTGCCACGTTGTGGGTATGGCAGGAAGCAGCCCAGCGGGTGGTGTTGCGCACCATCCCTTACAGCCAGTTCAAAGAGTCCGTCCGTCGCGGAGAGGTTCTCGAGTGCTCGGTCAAAGAAACCGAGATTGTGGGCAAGATTCAGCCCGAAACAAGCACTGGTTCCGAAGTGGCAAAGCCCAATGCCGCACCCAAGACACCAACTACAGATGAAACCGCACCTAAATCCAACATCACACCAGTGACAAAGGCAGCTACCCCGTCGAAATCACAACCAGAAGCTAAAGAGACGAAGAGCCAGCCAAAAGCGCCGACGGCGTTCATGTTTCGCACGGTGCGGGTGGAAGACCCCGATTTAGTCCGCGACTTGGAAAAGGCAGGTGTGAAGTTCACGGGCGTGAGGCCCGGCTTTATGTCACAGTTTCTGTGGTTTTGGGTCCTGCCCATCGGATTGATGCTTTTATTGTGGCGGTTCTTGGCCCGTCGAATGCAGGGGTTCGGTCAGTCGGTGCTGCGTTTCGGAGCGAGCGGAGCAAAGTTAGTTGCCGACACGGATACCAAGGTAACGTTTAACGATGTGGCGGGTTGCGAAGAAGCCAAGTTTGAATTGCAGGAGGTGGTGACGTTCCTCAAGTATCCCGAGCGCTATCGATCTCTGGGCGCGAAGATCCCGAAGGGGGTCTTGCTTGTTGGGCCTCCCGGGACTGGGAAGACGTTGCTAGCCCGCGCCGTTGCGGGCGAGGCCAAAGTACCGTTCTTTTCCATCAGCGGGAGTGAGTTCGTGGAGATGTTTGTTGGTGTTGGTGCCGCGCGTGTTCGCGACTTGTTCCAGCAGGCCAAAGCGCACGCTCCCTGCATTGTGTTCATCGACGAACTGGACGCGGTAGGCCGGCAGCGCGGCATACACATCGGGGCCGTAAACGATGAGCGGGAGCAGACGCTCAATCAGTTGCTTGTCGGGCTGGACGGCTTTGAAGCCAACACCGGTGTAGTTGTCCTGGCGGCCACCAACCGGCCTGACGTTTTGGATCGCGCATTGTTGCGGCCTGGCCGCTTTGATCGTCAGGTGATTGTGGACCCACCTGATCTCCCTGGGCGGGAGGCGATTCTCAAGCTCCACGCACGGGGGAAGCCCCTCGCGCACGACGTTGACCTTCGCAAGATCGCTCAGGAGACACCTGGCTTTTCCGGCGCCGACCTTGCCAACACCATCAACGAAGCGGCCCTCCTGGCGGCGCGACATGGCGGAACGACGATTGACGAGAAGGATTTGGAAGAGGCCGTTGAGAAAGTTGTGGCTGGCCCGGAACGGAAAAGTCGTCGCCTGAGCGCCGAGGACAGGCGCCGTGTCGCTTATCACGAAGTCGGACACGCGATCGTGGCAACATACAGCAAGCATGCCGATAAGGTTCGCAAGATTAGTATAGTTCCCCGCGGACGCGCTGCGCTCGGCTACACGCTTCAGCTACCCGAAGACGATCAGTATCTAATGAGCAAGTCGGAACTGATTGACAAGATCAAGGGCCTGCTCGGCGGACGGGCTGCAGAGGAGGTTGTCTTTGGCGAAATCACCACGGGTGCGGAGAACGACCTCGAACACGCCACTGCATTGGTCCGTCAGATGATCTGCATGTACGGGATGGGAGAGTCGGTTGGTCTCGTACACTGCGGGCAGCGCCCTAACTCCTTTCTACCCGGCACGGTGGATGGCTTAGTGCAACGTGATTGCAGCGAAGAGACTGCGCGCGAAATCGACAAGGAGGTGAAAAAGATTTTGGAGAGTGCTTACCATGATTCTAAACAGATATTGGAACAACATCGCGCCCAAATTGATTTGGTCGCTGGGGAACTCCTGAAGCGCGAGACGCTGGACGCCCAGACGTTCAAGGACTTGATCGGTCGACCGGTTGAACTTAGTCCGATCCGGTAGGGAGCCCTCTTTCTGCCGGACATAACGAGGAATGTCGCCAGAGGGGCGAGTCATTTCATTATTGCCTGGTGGCGGTTGCCTACTATGGTACGCAACTCAATTGCGGGACCTTATAGCGCGGAAGAGCCCGCGAGCTCGGGCAGGGAGAGTGTCAGTATTTTCAGGTTTAAGGAGGTGTTCTGTGCGTTATCGGTATGCGATTTGGGTTGGCGCCGCTGTGTTGGCCGGTGCTTTAGGAGGTTCGCTAATAGGCCCTCAGCCGGCACAGGGTGTGGCCAAGGAAATTGTCGAAATCCAAAATGATGTCACTCTGCTCTTGCAGGGGCAGCGTGACATGCAAAACGCAATGAGCCAGAACCAGGGAGTTGTGAAAACGATGCTGCAGCAATCCATCGACTCTGCAAGCAGGCTGAACACCTCCATGAGCGATTCTGTAAACAAGTTAAGCGCCTCGATGGGCGTGCTGCAGAAGTCGGTCCAGGATGTTCAAGCGAGCTCCGGCGCGCGGTTGGACACCTTGTCCACTACAGTCCAAGGCCTTTCGGACAATCTCGACGACGTTAGGGCCCGCATTGGCAAATTGAATCAACAGCTAGTCGACCTTCAAAACTCTGTTCAAGGTCTCGATGCAAAGATTGCTGCAAATGCACCGGGCGCATCGGCCAGTGCGGCAGCGGCGCCTGGTTCGTCCTCTACCAGCGCCGCGTCGCCTCCGTCCGCCGATGTTCTGTATTCGAATGGGCTTCGCGATATCACTGCTGGAAAATACGATCTCGCCAACCAGGAATTCCAAGACTATGTCAAAAACTATCCTGGTACTGAACTTGCGTCCAACGCGCAGTTCTATCTCGGTGAAATCGCCTACCTGAAGAAGAATTATCAGCTTGCCGTCACCCAATATGACAAAGTGCTACAGGACTATCCGAACAGTTTCAAGCTGACTTCGGCACGTCTGAAAAAGGGGTTCGCCCTCCTCGCGCTTGGCCAAAAGGACGCTGGAGTTCGTGAGCTTCGGGAAGTCATTCGAAATTCTCCTGGAACCGATGAGGCAAAGCTCGCTCGTGCCAGGCTTCGTCACATGGGCGCATCCGTCTCCTCCGCATCTCGTTGAGGACCCCTCAAACTCGCAATACTTGGTTCGGGTTGATTACTTCGCCTTTGTCCACGCGAAGCTCTCCGGCCTCCGTCAGGATGATCGATAAGTGCGGCAAGGGCCGCGGAGCGGGCCCGGCGACCTTGGTCCCATCTCGCCGAAATTTACTGCCGTGGCAAGGACACTCAATCAAATTGTGCTCGGGATGCCATGCGGTGATACAACCAAGATGGGTGCAAATTGCCGACACGGCATAGAAGCCTTGTTCCGCGTGGACGATGTAGACTTCCTGTTCTTCAATATAGGTGACCGAATTGACCGGGTAGAGATCCGGGCTCCCCGCGCGAAACGCCAGGGGAGGCTCGAACAGGACATTCGGGGAGAGGTAGCTGTAGGTGACGGCTACTGCACCTAATCCCGTGATGCCCAGCGCCGCACCTGTGATCTCGTTGAGGAAATCGCGCCTTCCTATTGCCGGCGCGGACTTTTCCCGCGTGGTGCCGCTATTCTCGGTGGGTTTTTCCGATTCGCTCATGCCCTCGACTCAATTCTGTCCACTGCGTCCGGGAACTTATCCAACACTTTAAGTGTTATCCCCTCCTAGTTGTCCCTAGCGCACTGTGGCTTACTTCTTCACGGTCAAGTTGACTGTGGTACTGGCCCCAACCACATCAACCTCCTGTGTCGCTGGTCTGCCCTCTTCGCTCCAGGTCTTGAGCGTGTAGTGGCCTGACGGAACATCCTTGATGCTGAAGTTACCCTCCGCATCTGTGACTGCATGATAAGGCGTTGGCACTACTACAAGGTATCCCGACATCTCCGGATGCACATTGCAGAGGAGCGGAACGTCGCCGAGGTCATCAAACGTGAAGGATTTCTTGACCCCCTGTGGCCAGGTCCCCATGTTGTGAGCCAGCTTCTTGTTCCCACTGATGGCCGGCCAGTAGACGTTGTGCCCGACCGGATCGCTGTTCAAGAAATCCACCGTAGTTCCCTTGAGAATGGCTAGGACGTGAGGCACGAATTTCAGGCCCTTCTGGTCCATCACCACAGGCTGCCCGGGGGCAGGAAAGCTCTTGCCCGGAATTGCATCCACGTATACCGCGATATTCTCCGGGGAACGCATGCCCTGCGCCGTAACCTTTCCCTTGATTTCTCCCGCCCTGCTAACTGGGCCGCACATTCCGAATACGAATATGAGAACTACAAGGACGAAACCGTTGCGTTTGCTTTTCATGGTGCTCACCACCTTTCTTTGTGACTGAATAACGGAAACCAGGATGGTATGAATCAGCTCAAAGAGCGTAGACCTCGTATTGCGTATGAGCGATGCCAAGACTGCCTAGACCCCTATTTTTGTGGCATATAAATCCGCGCAACTGGTTTTCAATGTGGCTGAACCACATCGAAGTGGGTCGCATGGCCTCTGCTGACCAGTAGCAAGATCGTTTAATCGTGAACTCCTTCGAGAGCCCGATTGTATTCGCCGATGTTCCGGACTGAATTGCGATTCACTTCCTGAATGACGTCGCCGTGTTCCAGGCCTGCTGCCGCAGCGGCCCTGGATGAATCCATGGAGGTGATGACCATCCAGGCATATTTGTAGAGGTCCAGAGGTCGCGTGCAATTGCACGGCGCACCGCTCCTGGCCGGTCAGAGCAACTTGACTGAGGTAACCTTCAGCATGTCCCCTTCAACGTCGCCCGTAACGTCCACACGGAGGTGATCCTTCCGATCCGAAGTTTTGAGCTCCGAGAGAATCTCCTCATTCCCCTTCCTGTCGAATTTCAAGTACTTGCCGTCCTGGGTGAAGATGCCATACCCACTAGCACTGCACTTGACGGCGCATTCCCGCGGGTGGGAATCGGGGTCCTTAACGAATTTGGTGTGACAAATGACGTCGATCACCGAAACGTTTTTGAAAGTTTCGGTTGCAGCAAGCGTAGGCAGGGTAAAGAAAGAACACAGCAGAATCAGCGGCAATATACGCATACTTTCCTCCGATTTGGTGCTTGGATTTCATCCGCCAATTGCCGGATGAGAACTTTCATTTTGTGAGCTCGTCGTCAAACTCTTTTCGCGCACAACCGTAAGCTGGAACAACGCGAACGCTCCAATGGCGAGTTCTGTGTCGCGCATCGCGAGATCATAGAACATCCCGGTGATCGTCAAATTCGCCACGATCGCCGCCAGCCAGAAGATCACCGCCATGCTGGCGATTCGTGTCCAGCGTGTAAGCAGTACGGCACCAAGAAGAATCTCGATGATGCCCACGGCATGCATGAACGTGGCTACCTTCACTGGGACGATTTTCGTGGCGAGTGCGCTCAGGTACATGCTCCAATCCGTGAGCAGATTGAAGAATTTGTCCGTACCAGCAACGATCAGCCCTCCGCCGAGCCCCGCGCGGAGCGCCCACCACGCTTCATTTAATTGGACATCGGATTTCGGCATCTTGGCTCCCATCTGCAAAAGCAAGATAAAGTCTGTGAGGTTGCAATAGCCTCAAACGAGAATCCGGATTTGCCGTCTCGGCGTAGCTATCACCGGTTCGTCAAATTGTCTAAAGGACCCTAGCCCTCCGAGAGAATGTTGGTCTTGAAGTCCTCACGAATCCTCGCGAGACCCTCGTGAAGAAGGGCTGCAACCTTCCAACCTCAGTTCGGCTGAACGACAACGAAGCGGGTTGCTTCGCCTCTGCTGACCAGCAGCAGGATCGATTGATCGTGCACTCCTTCGAGAGCCCGATTGTATTCGCCGATGTTCCGGACTGATTTGCGATTCACTTCCTGAATGACGTCTCCCCGCTGCAAGCCAGCTGCGGCCGCCGCGCTGGCGGGATCCACGGAGGTGATAACCACCCCAGGCGTGTTTGTGGAGATCCCAAGGTCGCGCGCGATGGCGGGAGTGAGGTTTTGTACCTGGACACCCTGTAGCGAGGCGGTGCCGTTTTCTTCGCTCGCGGAGGCCGCAGTTGTTTCGGAAAGCTCATCGAGCGTAACGTTGACGTCTCGTGTTTGGCCGTTGCGTGAGATTTTGAGATGAACAGTCGAGCCAGGTACCGTCTGAGCGATGTGCAGGCTTAGATCGTCAGGTTCATTTACCGTCTTGCCGTTCAATTCGAGAATGATGTCGCCTCGCTCGATCCCCGCCTTCGCGGCCGGACTTCCTGAAGTCACGTCCGCAACCAACGCGCCGCCGCCTTGATTGAGACCGAAGGCCTTTGCCATGTCTGCGTCTACGCTCTGGATCGCCACACCCAAATGACCGCGGACGACTTTTCCGTGATCCACAATTTGTTCCATCACGTTGCGGGCCATATCGATTGGAATCGCAAAGCCAACTCCCTGATTCCCGCCGCTCCCTCCAGTAACGATGGCCGTATTGATACCGACCAAGTCGCCGTGGAGATCAAGGAGTGCACCACCAGAATTGCCTGGATTGATTGCAGCATCCGTCTGAATGAAGTCTTCATAGTGTTCGATGGCGCCGCCAAGACCCCGCCCGGTAGCGCTGACGATTCCCATGGTGGCCGTTTCTCCGACACCGAAGGGATCGCCGATGGCAAACACGACGTCACCTACCTTTAAGTTTGCAGAATCTCCCAGGGTTAGTGATGGGAGACGCGTGGCGTCGATCTTGAGCACAGCCACATCGGTTCGAGGGTCCGTACCGATGAGTTTTGCCCGGAATTTGTTCTTATCTTGTGTGAAGACTTCTATATCAGATGCACCCGACACGACATGATTGTTCGTGAGGATGTAGCCATCGGGATTCACAATCACGCCGGAGCCTAGGCTGTACTCTCGCTCTGTCTGCGGCCTGGCAGGCTGCTGGTTGAACTGGTCTCCAAAGAACCGGCGGAAAAATGGATCATCGAAGAACAGGCCGGGAAAGTTGTCTTGCTGCTTTACCATCTTGGTCGAGGAAATATTGACCACTGCCGGGAGAGCGGGATCAATCGCGGAAGCGTAGCCGTTTTTGAACTCGGCGAGGTTCACAGCGGAAGGATTCTTGTCGATCTTAAGGGGAACCTTGGTGGCAGCCGTAGCGCTGTTTCCGTCTTGTGGGGCGAACGCGATAACGAATACTGCCAATACAAGCATCGCGAGGATTGTGATCACGATCATACCCAAACGCCCGAGGCCTGGTTTTGCCCCCGGTCGAACTGCTATGAGGTTATACCGCTGGGGGTCCGAGTTGCTGCTTTTCATTTCACATCTCCGTTTCTGATTTCTGGAATCGAATCCTTCACAACGGCCTTCCCTGTGGGAACACTTCGCCGGGCCGTCGCGTCTTCTCCGACCGACTGAAAGCGCTTCTGCGCGATGGCTGGGCCGGGGACCCTGTCGGTTATTGCGCTATGGCTCCAGAGGGGCTGTCCGTGTAGATCGCGGAGAGTCAAATCGCGCTTCGATTTGATCACTTCTTCCGACACAATCATGCGATGCCCGTGGCCCTGGACTGAAAACCCGATGACTTGCAGCCGGTCGCCGTCCACGAACAAAAAATGGTTGTCGCGAATAAATTTGACCGGTCCGAGGCGGACGTTGATCAAACCATCTTTCGTGGCCAAGACGACGTCGGTAGTCGCGCAGTAAGGTGAGTGGATACTTTCTTTGCGCAATGCAGACAGGCGGTCGGAGCAGGGGTGATGAAGCACTTTTCGGACAGTGCCCTTCAGAGTGACTCGTCCGGGTCGCGTGGCTCCCAAAGGTCCCTGGTTGGCTCGCGTTTGAGCGTGCGCGAGAACGCCGAACAAGAAGATAGCCAAACCCGCCAGCGAAAGTGCAAGAATCCCCAGGGCGCTCTTGCGGTCATAATTCGGCATGACCGTTTGCCCCAGGTGGACGAGCCGGACGGGACGCCCGCGCCTGCTTCTCGACTGAAACAGCTGCTCCGGACGGCATCATTTCGCGTCGGCCGGCGAGGCGCTCCGTGTGATGGCCGGTGCTCCGGAAAGATTTGTCGTAGAGGATTTCGTCCAGTCGGATTCTGAATTCGGTGGGACGCATCCCTGCCTCGTGGGAATAATCCTGGCCCTTTAAAACGGCAGTCATCCACCAACAGCCATCTTCAACTGCATTGGAGACAAACATTGTTGTGTCCGTGCCGAGAAGTGGAGTCATCAGCTGGTAGGCAGTCCCATCGGTAAGAATGAATTCACTGAGGACCACATCGAATCGACGCCGCTGAAGAAGTTCACTCGCCTCCTTTTTAGAGGCTGCAAAGAAGATGTCGCACCCTCGTTTGAGCAGGTGCTTCTCGAGAACCGGAGCGCCTCGCGCGCCCTTCCCAACAAGAAGAACCGTCAAACCGCTGATACCCATACGGCCCCTTTCAATACTCTCTGCGGAAACCCGGGCGCGGTCGCACACTGGACAGCTTAGCCAGAACGTCACAAGGGCAGGCTTTCTCGACTTGTATGAAGATTGTTCCCATTGCAGTGCGGCGGAAACTCGTTGTTTCACGCGTCTACTTGGTACGATGTATCGTATTACGATATGGTTGCACGGGCCTTGCTAGTGCATCGCAATACGATATATACGGTCCGCTCCCCGCCGCGAATGATGCTATGCCGGCTGAGCCATACTGCGCGCGATGTTTTTGGCAAACATTTCGATTGAGTAGAAGCGCATCATTTGATTGCGCAAGGCGGAAAGCACTGGCGATTTGACGAACATGAGCTTCGCGAGCCTGCGCGAGTCTTCCTGGGCAGCGATGACTCGGGCGCGGCGCCGTTGGACGAACAGCTGGAGGGCGAGCGGGACGCCCTTGGCACCGCTGCGGGAAAGCTCGTCCGCGAGCACAGCGGAAGACTCCAGCGCCATGGAGGCCCCGATACCCGCCGTTGGCAGAAAGGCCGCGGCGGAATCACCGAGTAGGACGACCCGGTCCGTTGCCCATTTAGCTGCACGAGTGTCGTGGAGGTCCCAAAAGTAAAGGGGCTGGCTGTCCTCGGGAAGGGAGTCGAAGATCTGCGGGATTCGTTTGCGGAGCGGAGCGAAGAGATCCTGAATGCGTCTAGAGCGGTTGGTCGCTTCGCGCGGATTACATAGTGCGAGGGGCGCGCCGGCAAAGACGGATGCACGACGCAACGCAGGATAGATTCCGAGAAATCGCCCGGCGTACCAGTATTCGGATACCGCCCGGTCGGGGATAAGCCCGGCATCAATCCACCATCCCCACAAGCCCCAGTTGGTATTCCAGTGCGGCATCGGCCCTTCGATGAGGTCGCGCACTCTGGAATGAATGCCGTCGGAGCCGACCACGAGATCGCAACTATGCGAGGTTCCGTCGGTGAGAGTCACGTGAACTTCGTCTTGAGACTGCGCCAGTGCTTCGACGGTGACTCCCCACCGGATTGATGCAGGGGAGACGCGGCTTTGCAGAAGTCGCATGAAAAGCTGGCGTTCCACCAATCCGATGTAGCCGAACTCGGCCGCGATGCGCTCGAACGAAAACTCCTTGATCAGGTCACTCGCGCCGTTGCACAGGCGGTAGGTGCGCATGGGCAAGGCTTCGCGAACAAATTCCTCGTACAGATTCAACCCATGCAGCACGCGTGTTCCTATGGGCCACAGACCAATGACATAGCCTGCGTCTTCCTCAGGAGTTGCCCTTTCGATAAGGAGAGGTTCAATTCCACGCAGCCTCAGCATGGCAGCAAGAGACAAACCAGCAATACCAGCGCCGACAATCAGGACTCGCATGATTTGCATCCTTTGCGTTGACGGAGCGCTGACGCGCCCAGACAAAGGGACGGATATGGAGCCTTAGATGGGAGAAGTTTAGCCAACATGAGTTCCTCTGTTGGTCGGACGTTGCGTCCTCTCCAGCCGCGTCGGCTTCTGGAACTTCTAGCGCTCAGCTCCATGGGCCACCTCCCACTGCTCTGTAGCAGTCAAATGACTGCGATCGCACTGGTCCGATCCATTGACGCAATCCCTGAGGTTGCGGTCCTGGGTCGCCCGCGTAACGTCCTGTTGCTCCTGGCCGCTCAACTGGGCATGGTCGCACTCGCCCAACCCTTCCAGACAACTTTGCAAATTGCGGTCATGGTTGGCGTCAGCGACCTGTTGTTTTTGATCGGCACTGAGCTGCGTCTGATCACAATCGCCTGTTCCGTCCAGGCAAGCCTGGAGGTTGCGGACACGCGCTGACTGCGCAACCTGTTGGCGCTCCTGGTCGCTGAGGCCGGCCATGGTGCACTCGCCGATACCGTCCATGCAATTTTGCAAGTTTTGATTGCGGTTTTCGCGCGCAACCTCGAGCTGCTGGTCGGCATTCAATTGCTTTTTATCGCAGTCAGAGAATCCGTTGAAACAATCCAAAAAATTGCGGTCCTGAGTGACGCGTCGCACCTCTTGCAGTTCTTGTACATTCAGAGCTGATCGATCACAGGCAGAGAATTCGTCCAAACAGTTCGCAAATTGTTTCGAATGCAAATTCTGTCGGTTCTGTGCCGCCGTCTGCAAGGGCGCGGCGCCGGCCATTAACAGTGCGATGGAGATCCAAAGCGTGAGTTTCATGAAGTGCCCTCCAAGGGTGCCGCGAAGTTGCGCGGCTTCTAATAGAGGCGATTCGTCTGGCAGCAGGTCTTTTCGACATACCATTTCGTTTCCCAGGCAACAGCTCCGGCCCCTACAAACAAATAGACGCATGTTCGACAGTAACGGTTGGCTCCCGCGATGGCTATATATCGCAATACGATATAAATACAAAGCAACGCTTGACCGATATATCGCATCACGATATATTGAGGCTGCTAACGCGCCTCCCGGCTGGGATGGCCGACCACGGCCAAGGGAGGTGAGCCGAAGCGGGGCCAGGGAACACTTGCTCTTCCTGGCCCCGCCACTGAAGCTAAACACAAATGATTCACACCCAAGCCGGAATCAATCCCAGGAAGGAGACTCTCTAAATGCGAACGAAAACTTTCGTTATCGCGACTTTGTTCTCGGCCATTAGTTATTTATGTGCGGTCCCCGCCTTCCCTCAGTCGTCGCAGGAGACGGGCAAGTTGAAAATCCATGTTGATCCTAAACAAGCCTACGTCTTTGTGGACGGCAAGGCGATTCGTGATGGAAGTCAGACGATTGAATTAGCCGCTGGCGATCATAAGGTCGGCGTGTACAACTACGGTTATTTGTCCAAGACGCAAGACGTCCACGTCGGCGCTGGGGAAACCACGGATCTCCGCGTCAACCTCCAATCCTCAGGCGACGTGGTTGCCGGGCCCTTCGCCGACATCGAATTCAAGGGTGATCCCCGCGCCGCGGTTCTTTTGAACGGCCAGACGCCGGCCTATTTCGTTGGCCATGTTGACGAATTCGATTGGAACTGGATTTGGCACCAGCGGCTGCTGGTGAAGCCGGGAACTTATCAAGTCACAGTGACTCACGAAGGAAATACCATATGGTCGGGGCCAGTGACCGCAAAGGCCGGCCAACAGGTGACGGTCTATCTTGACCGCAATGGCGCGATGAAAACCAAGGAATGGAAGGAAGGCTTGACCATGCCGCCGCAGCCTCGATTCCACGCGGGAATCGCCAGCGCGACGGTGCCAGTTGCTCCCGTTAGCGCACAGCTGCAGGCGCAGTCCACCAATTTGAGTTGCGGGCAGGCGACTGACATTGCTTGGAAATCCACCGATGCCGCGGACGCTTCTATCGCCGGGATCGGACAAGTCCCCAATCACGGGGATCGGAGTGTGACACCCACGCATGACACGACGTATGTGTTGACTGCAAAGGGCCCGGGAGGCGAAGCGACTCAGAGTGTGACGGTGCACGTTGACGCCATGCCGATGGCCAGTGTTGCCGTGAGTCAACCGGAAATCCGGTACCACAAAATTGGGGACAAAGTCGTGGAGCAAGATACAGCCACGGTGAACTGGTCGGCTTCCAACGCCAACTCGGCCCGGATGGAACCGTTCGACAGTAATTCGACGAGCGGGAGCCGCACCGTGATTGCCGATCCCAAGCAGACGAGCTTGGGGCCGATCAACGAAAGCCGGACGTTTACCTTCACGGCTACAAATGCCTGCGGCGGGCAGACCACCAAAACGGCCACGCTGCACGTCGTCGGGTCCATCGATCCACCGCCTTCGGCAACATTGCTCAGCGTCTTCTACCCCACGGCTTATCCCACGAAGCACCATCCAAACGTTGGTCTTCTTACCGAAGAGAAAATGACTCTCAACAATATCGCAACGCAATTCAAAAACTTTGGTCTGTATGAACACAATGCCAGCCTGGTGGTCGTTGGATATGCCGACGTTCGTGGCTCGCGTAAGTACAACACCGCACTCAGCGAGCGCCGCGCTGCCCTCATTCGGGACTACCTGGTCTCCAAGGGAATTCCAGCCGACGAGATCAAGATCCGCGCCGAAGGAAAAGATAAGCAACTCGACCAAGAGATGGCGGAAATGCTCCTCACCAAGAGTGATCCGAAGCTGGCCAAGTGGATGATCAAGGACAAGAAGATAACTTGGTTGGCCTTCAATCGCCGCGCCGACCTAGTCCTGGAACCCACCGGTCAGCAATCGGCAAAGATCTATCCGGCTGACACTCCTGATGCACGGATCGTCTGGCAGCGTCGTGAACCGCCGCTGAAAAAAGTCGAGATGCTGTCAAAAGCACCTACAGCCAGCATCCAGCAGGCGAGCGCCGTCAATTCGGGGAACTAAGGAGGTTTTTCGATCTCTCCACTCGGGTAGCCTGGCGTTCACCGGGACCGGAGCTCTGGCCATCAAAAAGCTGGAGCGCCGAAGGAAGGCCGGCTGCCCGAGACTGGGGTGGAAACTTCATTTGCTGGTTTATCCCGGAGACTAAGGAGAATTAAAAGATGCGACTCTCTCTGAAAGCTATGGCAATTGCGGCTGGGCTCCTGTGGGGCAGCGCCATACTATGCGTCGGTTTGCTCAATTTAGTAGACGCCAACTACGGAACCAACTTCATTCAGCTGACCAGCTCTGTCTATCCCTGGTTTCATGCATCCCGAACCATCGGAAATGTCGCTGTCGGCACAGTTGATGGGCTGATCGATGGTGCGTTTGCTGGAATGATTTTTGCCTGGTTGTATAACGCTGTTATGAGCCTACCAACGCACACCGAACACGCTAGTGCAACTCCGTCCCATAATTGATGGGATGGGGCACTGATCGTCGCAAAGGACTCGCAGTGAGTATTGCCAGGCGCAGCGTTCCAATAACCGGGGAGTCCTTTCGGCGCTCAATCGTCACCCAGCCAGCTTCGAGCATGAAGTAGTGAGAAGGACTTCGCGAGTGGGCTAGTAGATTAATTCCAAGGTGCCCCGCCGGTTTAGGGGAAAAGGAGATACGTATGCACAATGAGAATGTAGCTAGACGCCAAACCACGGAGCCACCGATTGTGATCAAGACCACGGGCCTGAGTGTCGAGGCGAAGCAGATGCTCGACGCGATTGCCAGACGCGCCTACCAAATATTCGAAGCGAAAGGCAGGATCAAAGGGCGCGACCTGGATAACTGGTTGCAAGCAGAGGCGGAGCTGTTCGATCGCACACCCCTTAATATTGGGGAATCTCAAGACGGCGTCACCCTACTGGCTGAAGTTCACGACTTCACTCCTAAAGAGTTGGAGATCGACCTAGAGCCAAAACGCGTGACGATCATTGGCAGGGGCCGCACCCACGTGGAACAGAAAGCAGGTACGAGCACTGGATCGCCAAAGCGCACGGTTCGATTGCTCCGGAGCGTGCAACTGCCAGTAGAGATCGATGCGGCTCACGCGACAGCCCGATTCAAAGGTGGAGTGATCGAACTCAAACTGAAAAAAGCAATGGCAGGGAAGGCAGGGACGGCAAAGGCAGTTTCGAGCGGCAACGCCGCTTGAAGATGGGTCCTCGCGTAGCACACATTCCGCAGCGTTATTGTGGCCTTGATTCCTATCAGGCGGCACAATTGCTTCGCTCAGGCCTGAGCCGTCTGTCCGATCGCTCAAAATTAGGTTCTCTCAAGCGGAGCCGGCCCGTGAATGGTACGACAGGGAAATCCCTGTTTCTTGATAAACCTCGTCTCAGGCATCCGCTCAAAGCGGTCAATTTGGCTCGGACCTACATCTAAGTTTAAAGGGAGAGAGAAAGGAATTAGAGCTCATGAACAAGAAACTTCAGTTCGGTGGGGTCGTTCTACTGTCCGCACTGTTCCTCGCGGCCGCAAGTCTTCTCGCGACAAAGCCAGCTGCGGCGGACTCGGAAACTGTCACCATGACGGTCACTGCCGTAGGCAAGAAAGATAACCCGCCGCCCGCGGTGAAGAAGGAGGATGTGCAGCTTTATCAGGGAAGAGAGCGCACCCAAGTCGCGGATTGGAAGAAGGGCGGAGCGCTCTACCTTGCCGTTCTCATCGACGACTCGCTCGATAGCGCCATCGCCAATCAGTGGGATGATTTGAGGGCCTTCCTGTTGGCCCAGCCGGACAGCACTTACATCGCCGTCGCCTACGCGCGAAACGGCACCGCCATGGTGGCGCAGGATTTCACCAAGGACCATGCGCTTGCTGCAAAAGCACTGCGCATGCCCTTGGGCAGCTCCGGGGCCTTCACGAGTCCCTACCTCGCGCTCCAGGACTGGATCAAGCGCTGGCCCGACTCTAATGAACGCAAATCGATCATCCTGTTCTCCTCAGGAATCGATTATTTCCGTGGCAGCTTTGATCCCGCGGATCCCGATGTCGACACCACCATCGAGCAGGCCCAAAAGAAAAACATCAATATCTGGACCATTTATGCACCGGACGCAGGCCACTGGCGCTGGCGGAACTATGCCCTTTTCATTTCTCAATCCCTTTTGAGCCGCGTATCGGAAGAGACGGGCACAGAGTCCTATTATCTTGGCTTTGGCCCGCCCGTCACGCTCAAGCCATACTTCGACGAAATCCAAGCGCATCTGAGCAACCAGTACCTGATGAGCTTCGCGCCCACTGCCGGGCCGAAAGGCCGTTTTGAGCGCGTCCGCATAGCCACCGAGCTTCCCGGTGTTGAGTTCCTCGCCGCGCCGCAAGGGTTTCTCCCCGCCGCGAAATAACCCAAGAGGTAACGGCGAAATCCGTAAGTCATCGAAACGCGGGCCGCAGGGTCCGCGTTTTTTTATCTTGATGGGCCCCGCTGTTAGGCAACGACTTTCCGCTGTATTGAATCAGCTTGACAGACAATCTGGCGGGGAGAGATTGAGATGAGTTTTTTTCCGAGAAACAGAGTCTCAGATCGTGGAACAACCCTTGCGTGCGCCATCTCTCTTCCTAGTTCTTACGCCACTCTAGCTGCGAGCCAGCGCTGCTCATCGCCGCAAGAATCGCTGTGCCCCTCGTGCGCGCTCACGGTGGAATTTCGCTCTCAAGTCAGACTGTGGCTACCACTCCCGAGAGCGCGGGATGTTGGACCTGATGCGATTAGAATTTGGCCAACGGACGCGTCGAACGATAACGCGGTTCCGGGCCGTTCTTATCCTTCTGAGCAGATTTGTAACTGGTCTTCCGTCGCGAACGTGTGACTTGGGCGTGCTTCAGAATAGTGTTTATGGCCGCGACGAGTGCGTGACCGCTCCCTCGCAGTTCGTGGAGCCGGCGGCCCACGACCTGTTCCAGTGCACGCTGGCCTCGGGGCAACAGGATTACGGAAACTTGCCTCTGGTCGCCTAGGCTGCGGTCTCGGCGGACATAGCCGTGTGCCTCAAGTCGATCAATCAAACCCACGGCACTGTGGTGCCGGATAAGCAGGCGGTCTGCAAGCTGTCCAATAATTGCCTCGCCTTCTCCCGGTAGTGCGCGGATGGCAAGAAGCATCTGGTATTGTTGCGGTTCAAGGCCCGCCTTTTCCGCAGCATCATCGCTGCCGCGAAGAAACTGACGGATGCGATAACGCATTTCAGCCAGCGCGGCGTATTCGGAATCGCTGATTGTCCTTCTCATGTCTCTATTATATCGTAGTACGATATAAATGCAAGCCGACAGCATTTTGAAGCATCCTGGCCCACTGCGCTTACATCTAACTAAGTGGAAGGATTTGAGATGTATGAAAGGAATGAATCTGTAGTTCTCAAAACAACTAGACGACCAAGACAGCCGCGTCCGACAAAACGCGATGCGGCTCAATTTGAGTATAGTTGGAAAAAACCCCAAATTACGGCAAATCTTTCGGCTGGGATGTTGGAAAACAACCGAATGAAACGGCCCAAACGGGCCATCGACCTCCTTGTTTCCGTAGCCGGACACGGCTTACTGTTAGCTCTCGCGGTCCTGCTTCCGCTGTATTTCAGCGACGCGATTGATTTGCATCAAATGGAAACGACGTATTTGGCGGCGCCACCCTTGCCGCCGCCACCCCCTGCGCCAGCAGCGGCGCTTCACTCGATCTCACGCCCGAAGAGCTTCTTCTCCAACAACAAGCTCTATGCACCAACCGTAATTCCCAAGCACATCGTGCAGGTGAAGGATCTTCCGAGCGCCCCCACAACAATTGCAGGCGTGCCGGGAGGTGTTATCGGGGGGGTTCCCGGTGGTCAGCTAGGTGGGGTGATCGGAGGAGTTTTGGGAAACATGGGGAGCACATTTCCTTCCCCGCCACCTCCGAGACCTGTTGCCCATCGCGGGCCTTACCGCGTTGGAGGGAAGGTCCAGGCGCCACGGATCATCCAGGAAGTTCAGCCGGTATACCCGATTCTGGCAAAAGCGGTCCATGTCCACGGTGATGTCGTGATTGACAGCGTGATCGACGCACACGGAAACATCACGGAGATGAAACTAATGTCCGGGAACCCGTTGCTGGTCACCGCGGCATTTGACGCCGTCCGGCAGTGGAAGTACCAGCCAACTCTGCTCAATGGGGAAGCGGTGCCCGTCGAAATGGAAGTCACTGTTCACTTCAATCTCGGAAGTAATTCCTAACCACGAGTCAGCCGAGAGCTACAGCGCCTCGGCTGCCGCCCTTCTATCTAAGAATTTCCCTCCAAAAGAACTTACGTATGCCGGGCCGAGGCCTCAGACTCTTCTTCTTTCCGCGGCTTTGCGGTATCGGCGCAGCGTTTGTCGACGCTGTCGAGCTATCTCGCTGCGGCTTGCGTGGTGATGGCCAGTATTTTCTCACGATAAGGGAAATCGCATCCGAAGCTCAAGCAAGCGCGAGGGAGAGAGAGCCATGCAGTCCGCCCCAGACCACGACGTGCTGCCACCGAGCAGAAATTCGCTCGGCGAAGAAATTGCTCATGGAAATGAAACCTTTGACAGTGACTGCCCGGCCGAGTAAGAGGGCCACGACTGCCATGACAACGCTGGATGGTGCGCGGAGGAGCTCCCGGAACTCAGGAACTCATGAGGTACAGCGTAGGCCGTGTTTGCTCTGGGGAACGGGCCCATTCCCAGTAGTACACCAGAATCGAATAGACGAGCAAGCCGATCTCTCCCTCGCCCCAGAACAAATAACGAAGTGACTGCATCATCAGGTTTTGGCGGGTGAGTTCAAGGAAAATGCTCTTCGGCTCAATCAGTTCGCTCACGTAGGCGATGCTGTTCGCGATCGCCACTGCTCCGCGAACCTCGATGATGAAATTCTCTTCCTCGCTGCGCACAGAAAGCCGGAGCGGAGCCACGAATTCGCTGCGATTGTCGAGCAAGTGGACGTGAAGAAATGCGAGCGGGCCGCTTACGTGGTAATGCCTGCGAACCTCTTTCATCTTGGTAAGGCGGGCGGAGGCACTACTGCTCTCCAGGGGAATCAGGTTGACTTTCTTTCCGGCAAGGGAAGGCCAAAGGGCGGCAGAAGCTTCGTCGGCGAAAATGACATCTGAAACGCGCAACTCCTTGGATCGCTGATAGCGGCTGACCGCGCTCAGAAGAAGCACAACAAGAATAAACGCGGTGGATACATAGACTCCGTCGGGCCGTTCGATCACGTTGGCGGTGAGTGTGTAAGCGAACACGAAGCTGACGAAAAGAAAGTAAGCTACTTGCAACCACGCGCCTACTTTGTGTTCGGATCGCTCGCGGCGCTCCTGCCACAGACTAATTGTCACGGCGACAGAGGCTGAAAGGATTAGAGCCAGAACACCTGTGGCGTACGCACCCCCTTGTGCCTCTACGCTGGCGCGGAACACGAGGGTCACGATGACGTTGAGTGCAAAAAGTACCACGACCATCGGCCGGCGGTAGGACACCCAGCGTGGTGCCATTCCGAATCGCGGCAGATAGCGCGGAATCAGATTGATCAGCCCCGCCATGGCAGACGCTCCAGCGAACCAAAGGATGGCGATTGTCGAAAGGTCGTAAACTGTTCCGAAGACATTTCCCAACAATTGGTGTGCGAGGTACGCCGTCGCTCGGCCGCTTGCTGGCCCGCCCCGAGCGTAAGCTGCGGATGGAATCAAAAGAGTGGTGACGATGCTGGAGAGAAGCAGCAAGACTCCCATGAGGGTGGCTGCGAAAATTAGAAGTTTCCGCGTGTTCTTTACTCTTCCGACCGGTGGGGCGGAGGATGTGGGGCCCGCGTGTACCCGATCACTACCGCCGTTGGCCACAAGAGGCATGACCGAGACTCCGGTTTCGAAGCCACTGAGACCCAAAGCGAGTTTGGGGAAGACCAGGGCGGAAGCGACGAACAGCCCGGTCCAGTCATAGTGCATCCTTAGAAAGAATCGCCAGTCGGCGACCAACGTTGGATGTTGGGCGATTCGAAGTAGGCCAGTCCCCAGCACTGCGAGGGTCACGAGGATATAGGGAATCGCGACAACGGCTGCCAGGCGGATCGCTTCCCGGAAACCGATGACGAAGACGAAGGCCAAGAGGGTGAGAAGAGCGAGGGTGAGCCGTTCATGGTGATTTCCGACCAGCGGACGGAGGAAGGGATTCTCGATGGCGTGGCGGGCAGCATCGGCTGCGGAGAGAGTCATGGTAATGACGAAGTCCGTTGCTGCAAACCCGATGAGCACCAGAACAAAGATCTTTGCGCGCCAGCCGGATAGAAGATTTTCGAGAATGGCGATGGATCCTTGTCCGGCAAAGGATCGAGAAGCTACTTGCGAATACACAGGTAAGGCTCCGGCGAGAGTGACCAGAATGAGGATCAAGGTCGCCGGTGGCGCTAATGCGCCGACCGCGAGGAGAGCAATTCCAGGCTGGTAAGCGAGCGAGGAGAAATAGTCGACCCCGGTCAGCCAAACCACGGTGTACCAGGGGTGCATTTCCTCAACCTGCGCAGTTTCTTCGAGCCGTCCTCCCCGTAAGAACCATCGTCCTGCACGCGTGCGGGGTGGTGCGGTGTGGCGTGTCGGCAGCTTGGGCAGCCTGGCGTAGCTCTCATCCTCTCGTGTTTTCTGTTCTCTTCGCATGGGACTGCGATGATGCTTGGAGGAACTCAACCCTCGACGGCACGGGCTGTGCGCGCACGTCGCGGGGCCGCAGTTATTCTCTATCGAATTCGCGAGTGCGTGCGATGAATTTTCGGCAATGGCGAGAGAGCGAATCCTTGATAGGCTCGCAACGTCGGCATCGCTAGATCTTCGCCATGCCGATCGGACCGCAGAAACGTGAGTCGACGAACTTCGCATTCACGTATGCTGCGCTTGCTTGCCGGGTCTCAATTGACGCAGGTCGCCCTGATCAACTACGGCGGCGAGCCGTGCGTCTGAGGCCGATTGGCTTTCGCTTGATCCGCCCTAGAGAAGGTGTTGGTCGCAGCCGATGCCCAGCAGGAAGTGTAATCCGCCTACCTCGGAGCTCGTAGAGTTGAACGAGTCCGCACCTGGGGCATACCGAGGGCCGGGCGACCAGACCAATCTTGAGCGGCGCAAAATGGGCGGAAACGAGTCCAAAACCAGGGGTCTTTGCAAACAGAATCAAAGATTCTTTCCGCACTCGGAGATAAACGTCGCAATTTGGGCATTTGTTCGATTTCCTATGCATGCTCTCTCCTAGCAAGTTAGAATCGGCGACAGAAACCAAAGCGATAATTCGTGTAACGTTCTTGACTTTGACACGGGCCTCCTCTTGCTGTCGAGTAAGATTCATGTTCGATGAGTCGTTGGCGCGATAACCAGCGCCATGGAAGCGGAAGCAAAGAGCGTCTTGAGCGATCGTCTGACCTTCCACAGGAGCCGCGAGCGGAAGTCCCGCCGGCCGCACGGATCCAGTCGCTACGATCTTGATTGCGTTGGTGTTGATCGGACTCAGAGCGATGTTGGGTGGGCATTTGATGCGGAAACTGGGTCAACCCGCCCTGTTGGGGAAACTGCTCGATGGAATGCTTGTGGCCACTCTCGCTTATTACTTTCACAAACCATTGATCAACTTGTTCCGGGAAGGTGAAACGGTCAGTTCCAGCATGTCCTCCGCCTTGACCAGAAGCATCACTTTGGCACAGGCCTTCTGGGAGTTACCGCCGGCTACGGCACACACGCAGCGACTAGCTGAAATCCTGAGCAGAAAAAGGACGCTACCATTTCAGCGGACTGAGAGGATTTGATCTGGAGTATCTCGCTCGGCCAACTTCTTGATCAGCAGGACTTCATTTCCCTTTTCGTTGTAGACAAGCTGGTCGATCAAGCCTTTGGCCATAAGAATACCAAAACCGCCGGGGCGCATTCCGTGCTCGTCACGGTAGAGCACATGGTTGAAGGGAGAGTCCTCAGGGTTGGAAACGGCGGCCTGCGGCAAGGATTCAAAAGAAAATCCCTCTCCTGGATCTCGGATCAAGTAGAGGACCATTCCACGAGTCCGAATGCGGGTTACGTCCACGCTATTCTCAGGGTTGAAATGACCACCGTGCTCGATTGCATTCAGGAGCATTTCCCGGAACGCAGTTCCTATCTCGGTTCGTTCCTTTTCAGATAAACCAGTTCGGAGCTCCAGCATAAACTGTACGAGTCGCTCCGCAGTCAGCTTTTTGCATTTCAGGCGTAGGGAGATCCACTCTGGCCGGGCGGACAAGACGTCGATACCGTCGTCCCAGGAAGGCTCTTCCAGTGCTTGCGCAATGACTTGCGCGAGGCTCTCGCGGTCAATCGGTTCATTCAAGTGACTGAAGGCATGGGCGCGAATCGAAGCAAGGATTTCCGCGGGAGTGCTTTGTTCGGTGAGGACAATCATTTTAAGGTGTGGGCGGACAGCGCGCATGCGACGGAGTAGTTGCACGTCCTGTGAGGCGGTAGTGTCGGGACCGGTTACAACAAGGTCGTAAGATTTTTCCTCAAGCTGGGATAACGCCTCAGACGGACCGGTGGCGAGGTCGATGGCCCACTCCCGTGTTGGCAAGGAAGATCGGACCAACTCTTCCATCGCGGGATCGGTGTCTACGACGAGGACCGCCCTGTGCGCGCGCATGGAGCACATCCCTAGTAAGGATCAGAATAACTTGTCGGGCATAATAAATCCTCGGTGCACCGAGCGCAAGATGAACCGGTTGACCTGTACCTGGGCCGCGTGGAAACCCGTTTGGGAAACACCAATTGGGAGTAAATTGGGGACGATTCAAGGCGGGAGGAATCATGCACAAAACGCATGGAGCCCTGGCTCCGATTACCAGGATATTTTTGTCAGCCTTCGTCGTATGGCTGTCCTGCGGGAGTTCGGCAGCGGGCCAGAAACCGATGAAGGAGTCGGTCGCACCAGTCACGGGCGCGCCCGTTCAGGTGCAAGGAAAGACACTTTTTGTGATCCAGGAAGGATATTTTTCGTTCACTCCCGCGGACCGCGCAAATGCCATTGGCGCAAGAATTGAACGGCTTTCGAAGGAGTCAAAGGCCCGTATCGACACGATCCGCACTTATGACGAAGAGACTACCACGGCGATTGTGGCGGGCGACGTCGTCATCATGACAGTGACGTCCCAGGATGCGAAGGCGGCAGGGAAGCCCCGGCAAATACTTGCACAAGAATATGCCGGGAAGATTCGAGACGCCGCAGAGTCTCTCCGACAGCAGTATAGCTTGCGCACGGTCACGGTTGGCGTTTTCTGGGGAGTGGTCGCGACGATTGCCTACCTACTCATTCTCAAGCTTCTGAGCGTGTTATTTCGACACACCTATTCGAGTATTAGATCCTGGCACGGTACGTATATCCATACGATTCGTATTCAGCGACTCGAACTCCTGCCTGCGGAGCGGATCACGGCGCTCCTTCTAGTCGCGGCGCGCGGGCTTCGGGCACTCCTTATGGTCGCCATGACGTATGCCTACGTGTCTTTCACCTTCAGCTTGTTCCCTTGGACACGAGGGTACGCCGACCTTCTCTTGGGATATGTGCTCTACCCTCTGGGCGTGGTCGGGCATGCCGCAGTAGCCTTCGTCCCCAACCTCTTTTTCATCGCTGTGATTCTAGTTGTTGCCTACTACCTGACGAAGGTGATTCGTTTTTTCTTTTCCGAATTGGAAAAGCAGACGATTTCGATTTCTGGGTTCTATCCAGAGTGGTCACAACCGACATACAAGATCGTGAGGCTGATGGTCATTGCCTTTACCCTGGTCATCGTCTTCCCTTACTTGCCAGGAGCCAAATCGCCGGCATTTCAGGGAGTTTCCATTTTCTTCGGGCTTCTGTTTTCGCTGGGTTCCACGTCGGCGGTTGCCAACGTCGTGGCGGGGACCGTACTGACGTACACTCGGGCTTTTCAAGTGGGCGACCGTGTCAAAGTGGGGGAAGCGATCGGTGATGTGCTAGGGAGGAATTTCCTCGTTACCCGCATCCGAACGATTAAGAATGAGGAGATTTCCATTCCGAATTCGATGGTCCTCGGGAGCCACATCGTCAATTTTAGTTCGGCAGCCCGCGAACAGGGCTTGATTCTCCACACGAGCGTCACGATTGGCTACGACGTTCCGTGGCGTACCGTCCACCAGTTGCTGCTTGACGCGGGTGCTTCGACGGAGAACGTTTTGCGGGAGCCGAAGCCGTTTGTGTTGCAGACGAGTTTGGACGATTCCTACGTCAGCTACGAATTGAACGCCTACACGGACAAGCCCCTGCTAATGGCATCAACATATTCCGATCTTCACCAAAATATTCAGGACAAGTTCAACGAAGCAGGCGTGGAGATCATGTCGCCGCACTATGAAGCGATCCGGGAGGGGAATCACACGACCGTTCCTCAGTGCTATTTGCCGGAAGATTATTCCGCGCCATCCTTTCGAATTCAGCGGGTGGACAACGTGTCTCCGAAGCAGAATGCCGGGAGTGGGGTGAATGGCTGATCCTGTATCCGGTTCTGCTGTTTTCAAGGTGGCGGGCGATCAACTCGCGGAGCAAACCGTGCGAAGGTTCTAAGAACCACCGCTGCCGCTGCTCTTGCGTGGAGCCACCCTAGAATTACGAGGAGATACGTGCAGGGTGAACTGTCTGAGGGCGTCTGCCCGACGCATTAAAAGCGCACAGTTCTGCTGACCTATAGGATATATCCCGATCTGCAGTCGTGCAAAACGGTGACCTGATAGACCACAGCCTGGAGTTTGGTGCTGGCAATCACGATATGCTTCCAAGAGGCCGGGGATCAATTAGCCGAGTACGAGCGTGAACATCGCCACGACAATCGTTTTGGCCGCATATTCCATATCTCTGTCTGCCTTCGCTGTCGGCACACCGCTACGAGCACAAGGGCGAGGGACGGAGCCGGATAGATTCCTGAAAACGTATGTCCACTTGAGCGATCAAGACTTGCGGCGATTGAGAGGGGGCGCAATCGTGGTAAAGCTTCTCCCTACCCCTATCCTCAGCGAAGTGGCCGCGGCAGGCGTGGTCCGCCTCAACGTTCCTGCAGACTTTTTCCTTCGTGAATACCGCGACATCGAATCATTCAAGAAGGCCCCAGAGGTTCTGAAGATCAAGAGACTGAGCAGTCCCCCAAAAGTTACGGATTTTCAGGAATTTACACTCCCAGCAAATGACCTGCGGGATCTAAGAGCCTGCCGCGCAGGAGATTGTAAAGTCAAACTCTCAGCCGAGATGATCAACCGTTTGAGTATCCAGGTGTCCGACGACGAACCAATGGACGACGCAGTGAACAATCTATTTCGGGAGCTCCTTACGGAGTACGTGTCCTCGTACACGGAACTTGGGCACGAGTCAATGATCGTATATGACGACAAAAAACCATCGCAATCCTCTGCGAACGAGTTCATGCGGCTTCTAGCCGCGTCCCCTTTTCTTGGGGATTATGCACCTGAATTGCAGGAATACTTGTCACACTTTCCGAAATATCACCCGACTGAGATTGAGGACTTCTTATATTGGTCGGAGGAAAAGTTCGGGCTTAAGCCCGTACTAAGCATTACTCACGTCGTGATGTCCGAGAGGAAAAACCTCGCAAGTTCTTGGCATTTCATTGCTTCGCAGCAGATCTACGCAAGCCACTACTTTGAAGCTTCCCTGGGACTGACCTTCATTCTAAATGCCAGTGACGACGACTCCCAACATTCGTGTTGGATGATCTATGTCAATCGCTCTTTCTCGGACGGATTGACAGGATGGCTTTCCAGGATAAAGCGTGCGATCGTTTCCGCTCGAGTGCGTTCGGGAATGGACCGGAACATAAGAATGATCAAGAACAGGCTTGAGGCAAACTATTCGGTCCTGACAAAGTGAATCCCGTCACTCTCGATCCGTCTGATCAGGATTGCACCAGTCTCCTGACCTCAGGACCTTTCGTGCGGAATTGCCAGGCTTTGCAGCGAATGGATTAAGACATTCGATTACGGCGTCGCCGGGACTTTCAGAATCGTGCCCCAAGTGGCCCGGGACAACAACGAGGAATTCGAATCTTCGCTTTAGTTGGAGCTGCAACCTGTTTCGTCTCGTGGATTTTTCATATATATCGTGATACGATATATTTAGCCTGGTACGGAAAAAGGTCTATGAATGGGCGGAGGAGGTGATACGAAGGCTTGCGAAACTGCGATGAGAGGCCATCACTTGTTTGCTGCATGGGCGAAGGTCCGCAACCGAATTGCGATTGCGGACCACATTGTTCTCCTTTCTGATTTTGACGGCACACTCGCTCCCATCTGCTCTCGCCCTAGCGACGCACGGATGTCGGCGAAAGTGCGTCAACTCTTGCGGCGGATTAGGCGGAGCGGCACGACGGTTGCTATCGTCAGCGGCCGTGCGTTAGAGGATGTGAGCAGAAGAGTGGCTTTGCGCGGCGTGTGGTATGTCGGTGGACACGGCTATGCCCTGCGTTCCCCCGGCGGCCGGACGATTTATTTGTCGACTCCGGCGGAGAGGCGGCGAATTCTCCACCTGTGCGTTGCACTCAAAAGGAAGCTGGAGGATGCACCCGGCATCGAGATCGAACCGAAGTCCGCGACGATCGCCGTTCACTATCGCAGGGCTGGCCAGCGCGAACGCGATGCTGCGCGGCACCTTCTAGCGGGGCTGGTGACGCAAGGGGGCGGGGTGAAGCTGTTGGAAGGGAAAAAAGTATGGGAAATCCTTCCCAATAGACAGGTCGACAAATGGACAGCCGTGCAGTTCATCTTGAGACGGGCAAGCAAGGGAAGGGGCAGTTCTCTTCTCACTTATCTCGGTGACGACCGGACGGACGAGGCTGTCTTTCGCAGGATGAAGGGAATCTCGATTGCCGTGGGCAAGCGGCGCAGAACCGCCGCACGATTTTATCTTCGTTCTCCGGGAGAGGTTTGTCAATTCTTCGAAAGGTGGGTTGGGATATTGAGATGAGGAAGGCCGCGGAACCATTTCAGTTTGTGACCGCTTCCTACCTGATACGAGTCTGTCGGGAGAGGGCGCGCACGATTGGCGAGCTGTTGCAGAGCGTGGCATCTTGTTCGAGCGCTTCCATCTTCTACCACACGTTTCAAAGTCTTGAGGCCCACCACTACTCGACCTTCTCGAGCGATTTCGCCCAGTGGGCCATGAGCGCGTGCAATGACGCCATGTTGGCGGAACGCCTAGTCGGCGTTGATGTTCGCAACTATGTTTCAATCGAGGACCTGCGCAAGGAGTTGGTGCGGCGGCTGGAAGAGCACGTGAAAGAGCGACCGGGCTCAGGAAGCCGTCCGGCCTTCGAGGCGTTCTACTTTTGTGAATCGGTCGAAAAGACAGTATCGAGGGATGAGCAGGCAACCACACTTGGTGAGCTGATGGAAGGCATAGAGCGAATCAGCGTGCAAACGCTCCACCATCATTTTATCAACTCTCGGCTCAGGCTGAAGCTGCAGACCAACGATTTTTCACACTGGGTTCGAGTGAATCTGGAGCTTCCGCAACTTGCGGACGCGCTGAATCGGATTGATATCTACACGAATACGCTGGAAAAGATCCGCATGGAAGTGCTTGAAGCCATCGAACCGTGGATAGGCCTATGAGTGCCCACGAGACAACGATCACAGAGGCTCGCGTCAATCGACTGCAGGACTATGTTTCCGTCGTCGGAGCCCCTGAAGTCGGGGCCCTGCGCGTTCTTGCGAGGCCGCTCGAAGGACGCCGCGTGAAGATGGTGAACTCAACTGCGGTCGGCGGAGGAGTCGCTGAAATCCTGAACCGTCTGGTGCCGTTGATGGATGAACTAGGTATTTCGACCAAATGGGACGTGATCACCGGAGGGGAAGAGTTTTTCGCTACGACGAAGGCCTTTCACAACGCGCTTCAAGGGGCAACAGTTGAGCCACGTCAGGAGTGGTGGGACGCCTTTGCCGCTACCACCGAAGCGAACCGACGGCGGATGCGGTTCGATGAAGATCTCATAGTCATCCACGACCCCCAACCGCTCGGCTTGGTGCAGTCCCGAAACGGATCAAAGAGTCGCTGGGTCTGGCGCTGTCACATTGACTTGTCCCATCCGAACCACATGGTTTGGCAGTTTCTGCGCCCGTTCGTGGAGCGGTACGATGCCGCGATTTTTTCGTCGCCCGCTTTCACGCAAGATCTGGCACTGCCGCAGTATCTGTTCTATCCCACAATCGACCCTCTAGCCGACAAGAATCGGACATTAGAGGAAGAGTTTGTGGCAAGCGTGATGGAACGTTTTGGGATCGACCGAAAGCGCCCAATTCTTACGCAGATTTCCCGGTTTGATCGGCTCAAAGATCCAGTGGGGGTAATTGAAGCCTACCGCCTAGTGCGCCGGTACGACGATTGCCAATTGGTCCTCGCTGGCGGCGGAGCTACGGATGACCCCGAGGGCGCAGCCGTTCTCGCCGAAGTGAAAGCGGCGGCCAACGACGACCCGGACATCCACATTCTCGACCTGCCGCCCTGGAGTCACTTGGAAGTCAACGCACTTCAACGTGGATCGACGATCGTCATTCAAAAATCTCTTCGCGAAGGGTTCGGGCTTACCGTAAGCGAAGCCTTATGGAAAAGGAAACCGGTCGTGGCTTCGGCTGTGGGAGGCATACCCGCGCAGATCATCCACAAGATGACAGGAATGCTGGTGCATTCGGTGGACGGTTGTGCCTACCAGATTCGATACCTCCTTTCGAACCCTGAATTCGCGGCGAAACTGGGAGAAAACGGGCACGAGCATGTGAAGGAGAATTTTCTAATCACTCACAACGTCAAACGCTATTTGCTTCTGTTTCTTCTTCTGCAGGAGGACGCGTGAAGCACCTGCCGAGCAGGTCGGGGAAAAGAGCGTAGTTCCAACATCGAAATGCTCTCGCAATCCCAATTGCGTCTGTTGATGGAGCATCGGGACGAGCCTTCCGCATCCATATATATTCCTACGTATCGTTCCGGCGTGGAACCCCAGCAGGGTCCGACGCAGTTGAGGAATCAGTTGCAACAAGTCGAGCGTGAGTTAAATGGCGGCGGGGTCAACGCAGTGAATTCAAGGAGGCGGTTGACACCCGCACGAGACCTCGTGAAGAACGAATCCTATTGGCAGCACCCAGAGCTACGGGCTGGCGATCTTCCTAACGGAAGAGATGTTCTGTTGCTTCCGGCTGTCCTTTTCATTTCAGGAACCGGCAGTGGTCGCGAGCCGCTTTCACCTCAAGCCGGTTCTTTGCCTGCCGGCGGACGATCTGGACAATCTGGGAATTTCTCTGACTGCTGTGTGGACGATATTGGGGGTAGACAGCGTGGCAATTGCGCTGGCGCTGCTGGATGCATTGAAGAATTTTTTCGCGGGCATTTACATACGGCTCGACAGCCCGGTGGGGATAGGTGACTATATAAAACTGGACGGGGGGTCTGATGGTTGACGCCTGCCAAGCTTTAGTGATGAGCAGCATTCGGAGCACGTGACGCTAAATGCGCGCCTTCTTGGCAGGAATTAGGAATGAGGTGACACGGTGACGGACGCGGAGAACGACGCGAAGCCGCGATTGTGGACAAAGCCTTTGGCTCACTGGTTTCCCCGCATTCGCGAGCGTGAGGACCAAGTCTTTCTATTGCTGACTCTCGTGATTGGTGCGCTCACCGGCCTAGCGGTCGTCGGGTTCATCTTGGTGACCGAGCGCCTGGGGATGCGGCTCTATCCGGTTGGCAGTGCGGTTTGGCGGCGCGTCCTGATTCCGGTTTTAGGCTCCCTCGGCATGGGGTATCTGTTGTATCGATATTTCCCTGACGCTCGCGGCAGCGGTGTTCCCCAAACCAAGGCCGCGTTGTTTGCACGAGGAGGGCGGATCACGCTTAGTACCGCACTGGGCAAATTCTTTTGCACCGCAGCGACTCTGGCGAGCGGTATCCCTTTGGGACGCGAGGGGCCCTCGGTGCAGGTTGGAGGCGGGATCGCTTCCGTGCTCGGCCGGTACTTCGGATTGAGCGCCGAGCGAGTCAAGGCGCTGCTTCCCGTCGGGGCTTCCGCAGCGATCGCTGCCGCCTTCAACACGCCTCTGGCGGCCGTTGTTTTCTCACTCGAGGAGATCACCGGAGATCTTCACGCGCCCATATTGGGTTCCGTGGTGCTGGCATCCGCAACTTCGTGGATCGTGCTTCGCCTGCTGCTTGGCAACCATCCCCTGTTCCATGTGCCTCAGTACGAGCTGGCGCATCCGCTGGAATTCGGCATTTATGCCATATTGGGCGTCGCTGGCGGATTGGTGTCCGTGGTATTCACGAAGCTTCTCCTGAGAACACGGGAATGGTTTATGAGCTTGCCGAAGAAAACGGTTTGGTTTCAGCCGGTCGCTGGCGGCGTGCTCGTGGGCGTGATGGCCCTGTTTGTCCCACAAGTTATGGGGGTCGGCTACGGCTACGTGGGTGACGCGTTGAACGGGAGAATGACTGTCGGAATCATGGCCCTGTTAGTGGTATTGAAGCTCCTTGCGGTGACGACGAGCTACGGATCGGGCAATGCGGGAGGTATTTTCGGGCCCAGCCTTTTCATTGGCGCGATGCTTGGTGGAACGGTCGGGGGTATCGCACACCATTTGTTGCCGCATTATACCGCCTCGGCAGGGGCATACGCTTTGGTGGGCATGGGAACGCTCTTTGCCGGCATCATTCGGGCCCCGATGACTTCGGTCCTGATGATCTTTGAAACGACACAAGACTACGCCGTCATTGTCCCCCTCATGATTTCGAATCTTATCAGTTTCTTCATTTCAGCACGTTTGCAGCGGGAACCCATCTACGACGTGCTGGCCTATCAGGACGGAATTCATCTGCCCAGCGCCGCTACGCGCCAGCAGCGAGGCGGACGTCAAGTGGCACATCTGATGCGGTCTCCTGCTGAAACTCTGCCCGCCGCGATTTCCGTCGGCGAAGCGTTGCAGTTGGCGCTCACCAGTCGCTACCGTTGCTGGCCGGTTTGCGATGAGCGAGGCGTCATCGGGGTGCTGAACAAGCGAAAGCTCGAACGGGCCGCCGCGGAGCATGGAAGCGCTAAGCAGCTTTCTGAGCTCCTGAACGCGCAGTCATTTCCTCATCTTCACGCCGACCAGTCGCTTCACTTGACCTTGGAGCGCATGGGCGGATCCGGGTTCGATCTCTTGCCGGTGGTGAGCCGCGCCAATGTGCACCAACTGGAGGGTTTCGTGCTCCTCCGTGATGTCATGGACTCCTACGGGATAGGCGCGGAGGATGAAAACTGACTTACGGTTCCAATTCCAAGGAAACGCATAGAGGTTGCCACGAATGGTGGGGGTCGCACGTGAAGTCATCCTGAGGGATTCTCGACAGGATGCGAAAGCGCCGACGAGAGAGTTATCCGTATGGGCGTGACTGGTTCCGCATTCGAGATTAGCGGTGCTCTTTCTAGGGCGGATTCGCAGCCGAGCGACCGAAAGGGCGGGACACTCTTCTCCGAGCAGTGCCATCCCGTTCGCGAGCGGCTCCTTCGTAATCTTCACCAGTCGTTTTCTGGCGTAGCGTTGATCAACACAATCCTAACTGTCACGCAGCGGCGGGCCCCCTTGGACCAATTATCTGAATTCCAGAACCCGACGAAGTAAACAATTCATAACCGAGGTTTGAGATCGGTTTCCGGGATGGTGCCAGATTCAAATCGGGAGTGGGTCATGAAACTGGGAATTCGGAAGTCCTTTAAGATTCTTGCACCCGGTAACTCCTTGCGCAGGAGGACAGCCTATAGTCTGGCTCTTGTGAGGCTGATTCTCGTGCCGGTGATCCTCCTGGCCGTGTACTACCTCTTTAGGATGGACTGGATTGTAGACCGCATCGTGAACGTGGACGCTCCAGCAGCGACTCTGGCCCAACAGGCTTCCATCGAGATGTTGGAGGCCCGCCGCGCGGAACGAAACTATCTTCTGCTTCATAACCGGAATTACCTGGAGGCGAACCGGACCGCGCTCAAGAAGACAGAGCAGATTCTAGACTCCATCCGAAACCTTGAAACTGACGACGAGCAAGCGATTCAAAAGGCGTCAGTTGCATTGACGCTCTACCAACAACGATTTGCCGCGGCCGTAACCGCACTGGAGCGGCCCGGCCAAAGGCCCACGGACCGCATCCAGGCTGTGGTCAGAGCTTATGAGCGGGATCTGGACGACCTGCTGAAGAGATCGCGACACACCAGGCGAGAACAGCTCATGGAGGAACTCCGCAAACGAGTCGGTTCATTTGATGCCCAAATAACGGAGACGGTCGAGGAGGGAAATCCCGAGCTGCAGCAGGTCAGTGAAGACCTTCAGACTTCCAGCCAAGAGATTCTGCGGCAAACGTCTGCGCTGGAGTCTACGAATTGGAGCCGGGTGCAAGAGGATCAGGCCGATGCCCGGCGTCTTATCCGACAGGCAGAATGGGCACTAGGAATTGTCTCCGCCATCACTCTGCTCATTAGCGTGTGGGTCAGCTACGCTTTACCGCGTCAGGTAATCAAGCCTCTGCTGAATCTGAAGGAAGCTGTCGATCATGCTGCTGAAGGGAACTATGAGATCGATTTTGACGTGCAGGGGAAGGGCGAGATCGTCGAGCTGGTGGAGAGCTTGCGACACATGCTTGCGGCAGTGCGGCAAAAGGCATAAACAGGAAAGAAGCGGCCCGATGGAAGTTTTCACGCGCGCGCAGAGTACGAGAGGAACTTAGGCTTAAGCGTATGGTCGAGCGACAAGTTAGTTGGATTGTGAGAAAGCATTCCAATTTTGCGCTGGTTGCCTTGGGACTGCCTCATTCGCCGGCTTCAGTTGCCAGTGAAATCGGATGCGTAAATCGCATCGACGCCTTCAACAACCAAGGTGAGAAGGGGGAGATTTGCGATTGAGCAGAAACGACGGTGTCTTTGGGTGGGGCCGATCTTGCGTCAACTGATAAAATTTCTGATTGGCCTTGTGCTTAGCCTGGCGCTTCTGACGTGGGCCACTTCCGTTCTTGTGCAACGCACAACGCGCAAATGGTTTGAGAACGACGTCCGCCTCCGGGCCGAACTCGCGGTGAGTGGAGCGCGGGAAGCGTTGAGCGCGCATTGGACGAAAGCCGACCGGAGAGAGTTGGAGAGGATGCTCGGGGAGATTGCGAGGGATGAGCGGATCATGGCCGCAGCTGCTTGCGACATGGACTTGACGCTGCTCACGAAAACTCCCGGTTTTCCAGAGCAGTTTTCCTGCAAAGACATAGGTCCTCAGATTAAGCGTTCCAATATGGCAGGAGCCGAAGCGTGGCGGTCCTGGCACGAGTCAACTTCATTGCCAGGAGGATCGGTGCTCGTCAGTGCGATTCCGGTCGAAGATGCCGGCCGACCACTCGGATTCGTCATTCTTGTCCACGATCTCAGCTACGCGGAGCGACGTGAGGCCGAGACGCGGCGGTTCGTGTTCCTCGCGTTTGGGTTTCTAGCTCTAACGGCTTCTGCGGTTACGATTATTGTTGCCCGCTTCTCATGGCGCGGTTGGAGTGAAGAAATCCGACGTCTAGCTCGCGGCGGACAGCCCAAGCGTCCTGAGTTTCAGCCGATCTTGCGGGATGTTCGTGACTTGGTCGACCGAATTATGGAAGAACGGGAAATGGAACTGGAAGGTGGCACCTGGACGCCGCAGCGGCTCAAACTGACACTGACGCGTCACCTACACGGAGAAAAGGTTGTCATCGTGGCAAACCGTGAGCCCTACATTCACGAACGCCAGGATGACGGAAGCATTAAAGTTCGGCACCCTGCAAGCGGGTTGGTTACGGCTCTGGAGCCCGTGATGCACGCATGTTCTGGCGTGTGGATTGCCCACGGAAGCGGCTCTGCGGACCAAGATGTGACTGACCGGCAGGGACATATTCGTGTGCCGCCAGGAGAAGAGTCTTATCAGCTACGAAGGCTATGGCTTTCGAAAGAGGAGGAGAAAGGATATTACTACGGTTTCGCGAACGAGGGATTGTGGCCCCTCTGCCATCTGGCCCATGCACGTCCGACGTTTCGGACGGAGGATTGGCGGTACTATCAAGCCGTTAATCAAAAGTTCGCAGACGCGGCTTGCGAAGAAGTGGATTCCGAAGATCCAATCATACTTGTTCAGGACTACCACTTCGCGCTCCTGCCTCGCTTGGTCCGCGAGCGCCTCCCTCATGCCACCGTACTAATGTTTTGGCATATTCCGTGGCCCAATTCCGAACGATTCGGAATCTGTCCCTGGCGTAAGGAGATTTTGCAAGGCATGTTGGGAAACAGCATCATTGGGTTCCATACCCAGTTTCACTGCAACAATTTTATGGATTGTGTTGATCGCTTCTTGGAGTGTCGTATCGATCGCGAACAAAACGCCGTCATTCAGAATGAAAGAGCGACCCTCGTTCGCCCTTATCCGATCTCTCTCGAGTGGCCGGTCCACTGGCTCAAAACTGCCCCCTCTCCCGGGGAGTGCCGAGCCAGCGTTATTGCGGAACACGGACTGAACGCAGATGCGTTGTTGGGAGTCGGAGTCGACCGTCTCGATTACACGAAAGGTGTCGAGGAGCGTTTCCTGGCGGTGGAGCGACTGTTGGAACAACACCCCGAGTTTCAGGGGCGATTCACATTTGTTCAACTTGCTGCTCCGAGCCGCACGCTGATCGAACGCTACCAGCAACTGAACGAAACCGTTGTGCAATTAGCTTCGCGGATAAATGAACGATTCTCGGAAGGTTCCTACCGGCCGATCATCCTGCACAGGGCTCATCATGAACCGCCAACAGTGTTTCGGTATTATCGGGCGGCGGATCTCTGCTACGTCTCCAGCCTCCATGACGGGATGAATCTGGTGGCCAAAGAATTCGTGGCAGCTCGGGAAGATGAGTGCGGTGTTCTGATTCTAAGCCAGTTTACCGGCGCCGCCCGCGAACTGACGGAAGCACTCATCGTCAACCCTTATGACATTGATGAGGCCAGCTCAGCGCTGGCCACGGCGCTCAGCATGTCGCCTAATGAGCAGAAGGAGCGGATGCGCTCGATGCGCGCCTTCCTCGCAGAATTCAACGTATACCGGTGGGCCGGACGCATGTTGGTGGACGCAGCGCGTTTGCGCCGCCGGGAACGATTGAGTGGTCGGCTGGCAGAACATTGGTTGGGCACAAGTCCGGTTTAATGCGTTGCATGCGCTCGGGGCAACGCTCTCCTCCATTACTTTGTCAGCCCTTCGATTCCTTTGCGATCTCCAAGCCAGCGGAAAACGATCCTCTCGGCATCACCGAAATCCCCGCACTCGACGGGTCCATGATTGACCTATCAGCGCAAGTTCCGCTCTGGCAGCGGCTTCGCGATACGAGTACCAACCGAGCTCTGGTTCCGATTCTCGACGTCGAAACGTGCCGGCCGCGCGAGGAGCGCGTCCAAGAAGGTAAAAGTTGAGTAGTCCCATGGTGGCTTGCCTGCTTCATGCGAACACACATGCCCGCCTTGGCGGGCGCTCCTTAGTTTCGTCCTTGCATGATATCGGCGTCTGCCGCGTGAACTGGACCAGACCATCCACTTCGCCGAAATTGGGACCGCTAGGTTTTAGATCTGGCCCGCAATTCGCAAGCGCTCCAACTGTGTCTTTGCTGCCACGCTCAATCGGCGGACGCCCTCGCGAATCTCTTCCGGCCGGGCATGCGAGAAATTCAGCCGAAGATGGTGGCGGCCCTCCTGTCCTTGGCCGTTCGGGGCAAAGAAGGAATCTCCCGGAACGAAGGCGACGTTTTGCTTCAGCGCCTCATGAAAAAGTTCGTTCGCGTTCATACCATTGGGCAGAGTCAGCCAGAGGAACAGGCCCCCTTTTGGACGCGTCCAATTGATTTCCGAGGGGAAATACAGCTTCAAGGCTTCGAGCATGACGTCACGGCGTTCCCGGTAGACGATGCGGAGCTTCTTCACGTGCTCGTCCAGGAAGTTCTCACGCGCAACCTCATAGGCAATGATTTGGGCAAAGGTGGAAGTGTGCAAGTCCGCGCCCTGCTTTAGCTGCACTAATTTAGCAATGACTTCGGGTGGGGCCACAATCCAGCCAAGCCGCAGGCCGGGAGCCAGCGTTTTGGAGAAGGTGCTCAAATAAATCACGTTGCCGAGCGTGTAGCCGCTATCACGTGGCATGTTTTCACGGTCAAGCACGACGAGCGGAGTCAGATGTTCGCCTTCGTAGCGCAGTTGGCCGTAGGGATCATCCTCCACAATCGGGATGCCATACCTGTCTGCAAGCAGAACGAGCGCGCGTCGGCGCTCCTCGGAAAGCGTGGTCCCGCCCGGATTTTGAAAATTCGGAAGCACGTACATAAATTTTGGTCCGGAGCGGAGAGGTGCCTCAAGCAGATCGGTGCGCAATCCGTTTTCATCGCAAGGAACGCTCACGTACTCGGCGCCGTAAACATTGAAGGCCTGTAACGCCCCCAGATAAGTGGGTGCTTCGACGAGAACCCGGTCGCCAGCGTTGATCAGTAGTTTGCCAATAAGGTCCAAAGCCTGTTGGGAGCCGGTCGTGATCAGAACATTCTCGGTTTGCGCTTTGACGCCGTAACGCGAAGTGTGACGAGCGATCATCTCGCGCAAGGGATTGTAGCCTTCCGTCTCGCCGTATTGCAGCGCCTGGGATACATTTTGTTCCAACACTTTTCGACAAGCTTCCTCGAATCGGGCTCTTGGAAACAGATCACTAGCAGGAAGGCCGCCGGCAAACGAGATCACCTCCGGATTTTGGGTAAGCTTCAGCAGTTCCCGGATGGCCGAACTCTTAATGGCCTTGGTGCGGAGTGCATAACGGGACGTCCAGGCTATCGACACAGTATCTTCTCCCCCCTTTCCTGGTGTGCTCATTCCACGGGATTCGGTCTGTTATACGAGCCAGCTTGCGTCCGTATCACAGTCTGTCCAACGTTAGGTATGGTCATCCTCTCCGTGCGCTTGCGAAGTCCGTCAAGCCAGATTGTGCCATGAGGCGACTAAGTTCAGAAAAGGAGACGAGTTGACGGAAAGTTATCCAACCTGCAAGTAAGCGTTGTGCCGGCGTTACGGACCCACGCCGCCTGTGTGACAATCGCTGCAGGTCACTTGGGTAAGATCTCCGATGTCCACAGGGTGTTTGAATGGAATTCCTTCCTCGTGACGGATCAATGGAGTTCCGCTCTCCAGCTCAGCCTGGACAGTGTGGCAAGTATTGCAGTCCTTTGGGATCACCTTGCCGTCTGAGCTGACGTGCTGCCCGTCATGACATCGGAAACAGCCCGGCGTGTAGAAGTGCCCGATGTTGTTAGGGTGCGTTCGCCAGTCCACCTTCATGTAGGGGAAAATGGTGGACTGATAGATGTGCTGAAGATCAGCAATGGCAGCTTGGACCGAGGTTCGCCGCTTGGCGTACACGTCGGGGTACTTGGTGCTGTAGAACTGCTCTATGTCTTTGGCGATCCCCCGCAAAGCTTCGTCAGAAGTGTTGTAACTCTTGGTAAGCGCCGAAACGCCTTGCAGTTTGATGAAAGGAAGTGATAGGTCAATCCGCCCGGCGAGCAAAGAGTCATCCACGGAATGATCCGGCGGCGTGAAGACGTGGCTCGGGCGGTCGTGGCAATCAATGCAGTCCATCAGGTGTTTGGTTTCCTTGTCCATCTGCTCTGGTCTTAGGCCGGAGTCTTTGACCACGTACACTGTCGTCTTCCCCTGCATGTCCGCGGACTGGACCCACGGAATCACCTGGTGTTGCGCATCGGTTGAGATGTACGTGATACGGTTTTCAATATTCATGTGCCAGTGTATGCCGGACGGGAGGCCAGTATTCGGCTGGGAACCACCGGTGTTGATCAGCATGCGAATCTGGCGAGGTGTGTTCTTTTCGTCCACTCCATAGTGGTAGAAGACTTTCAGCTGTGCTCCGTAGAATTTTCTCGGCCAATGGCATTGCTCACAGGTCTGCTGGGCGGGGCGCAGGTTCGAAACTGGCGTCGGTATCGGTCGCGGGTACTTATGGAAAATTGCCGCATAGACCTGATAGGACCCGGAAAGCTTGGAACGCACATACCATCCAGCCCCGGGCCCTACGTGGCACTCAACGCACTCAACCCTCGCGTGGGGTGACTGCAAGTACGTAGTGTACTCAGGTAGCATAACTGTGTGGCAGGTTTGACCGCAGAATTGCACCGAGTCTGTGAACTCATAGGAACGGTAACTGCCCACCGCGCTTATCAGCACGAACACGAAAGCGAAGCTAACGAAAAAGGCAAATGCGCTGCGTTGCGCCGGGACGTTGAGGTCAAGCCTGGGAAACCGTGGAATTATACCCGGCTTTTCCTTCCGCCTTCTCTTCCGCTCCAAAAGCATTCCTAGAGGGATAAGCAGAAGACCCATAATCAAGAATGCCGGAGCCACGAGGAAGCCGAGAACACCGATGTAGGGACTCGGCCGAGCGGAAACGAAGTTTACTAAGAACAGGAATCCAATAGTCGCGAGGCTGGTTGCTGCGAGGGCTGCCCCAATCAGGCTGAGAGGATTGCGAATGAGACTGATCTTGTGCCCCTCTGGTCTTTGCAGGTTGGGCCGATCAGGGCTCATCCGGTTTGCTCCCGGTATTGGTCATACAGAACTTGCTCGACCGCTTCGCTTCCGATAGCGGACCGAACTGCGAGCGCGCCGTCGCTAAAATGTACCCCAAAAGACTCACGTACTCTACACCTTGGGATGGGCGGCGCACTGGCAGAGGAGGTAGGCGCTCAGCCAAATCTCGAGTCGTGAAAATGAAAGGTCAGGACCGCTTTTCCGAAACTGCTGGATTGCTTGAAATGATGGCAGCCTTATCACGGTGAGCCTCAGTTCCCCCTCGTTCTGGTATACGTCTTCAGATGTCTTTGCCATTTCCCAAAGGATGGGTGAGAAGATGCAGCATTGTCAGCCCGAGATCTATAGCAGAGGCGCACATAATCCGCCATGCGCACATGGCGAGGGTGAATACTTACTTGGCGAAGAACGAGGTTGAGCCAGTCTTCCTTTTTCGCTTGCGACAGAACATGATCCTTGCCCCAATTGAACATGCGTCGCCAACCCCTCGATTGATCTCTGTAGGCAGCAGAAATATGTGCATTCGCAAATTCCAGCAAGCCTGGACATTCTTGCCCCAATTCCAGGGCGATGTGGGCTGGCAGTTGGACCTCTGCCGTTTGAAAGAGTGGGCACAACCAATAGACGAACGCCTCAAAGTCGATGTACTTCTCAACAGCCTTCGTCACTACGGTGCATCTGACACCACCCTGGAGTTTCCAGTTCAAGGCTGAGCGTCTCCACTGCACAAAGCTGGGAACTGACGCTGGCCGTCGTTTCTTCCATTCGCTTTCGCAATGCTCCCAATACGCCCAATATCCCTGGGAGCGGGTGTCTCGGAATCCATAGAAAACGAGCGCATCAAGCCACCCCTCCTGTTTCGCAAACCCGAAAGCTCGGTTGTGAACCCATCGAAGCAGCTGGAGACCCAGCGGTTCCGGCTTACTTGAACGAGCCGCTTCTTCCGTGAAGCCCGGACAACGCTTTCGCAGAATTGCTTCAAGCCAGGAAGGAGCACCGCCTTCCAATTCAGCAACGGCGCGGGCCCAGAGCGCGAAGGCCTGCCAACGGATGTATTCCTCGTACGCCTTGTGGAAGCGATCCCAGGGAACCTGCATCAGTTGCCGATGGGCTCGGCGACTGGCAGTGTTCCCGACTCTTCGTTCGAGCTTTGAAAACTTCGCTGTCCTCATCTGGTGGCTTGCAGGTTGCACCAACCCTTTAAAGCGGGCAACGACTGGCGTGAGCTTCCCGAGGCTACAGAGAATCGATCACAGGTTCAAGTGGGTCAAAGAAGGCGCCTCGCGGCGACACTCGCGCCTGGAGGATTCATCTGGACTAATGCAGCCCTGCCTCTATCGTCTACAAAGCCTGGCACAAGAACAAAGTCGCATTGTATATCGCGTGCATCAGAGCCGAAGCTGTGGTGGATCCCGATTTGACTCGGATCCACCCAAACGCAGTCCCAGTCGCCAAGAAGCAAAGCCACTGCATGAATGTGCTGATTGGGTGGAGTGTTGCGAAGAGTACAGCGGTTGCTAAAACGGCGATGATCGGTCCAGTTGTGCGGGCAACCACCGGAAGCAGGCAACCACGAAAAAGGGACTCTTCGATGATTGGTCCGAGCAATCCGTCGAGAAGAATCAAGTTCCAGAAGTGGATCACGTTAGTGGTTGGAGTCGTGGCATGGGCAATGATGTCAACTCCCATTCCGAGCCCGATTCCGGCCACCAAGGCGGCAACAAGGTGAATTCGACCAGGCCAAATCCATCCAAGCTGTGCCCAGACACCGCGTCCATGTCGGAGCCGTATGATCGCGTACAACGAGCCGATTAGAGACAAGGAAATCGTGATCTGGAAAGGAAGGGTCGGATTGTCGAGTCTGGTCTGACTGAGTAGACGCAGATGAACTCCAATACGGAACATCATGGCTAGGAAAAAGACAAGAACGAAAAAGAAGCCGATGTCCGCGTAACTCAAAGCGCCGCTTCCTTCGAGCGTAGACGGAAGCCTCGAGCGAGGGTGCTTCTCGAGGCCGACCTCCGCATGCTCAGAACCGCTCGTCCCATCAGTTTCCGCAGCAAGTGTCCCGGCGCGCGAGGAACAGTCCACTGCTTTCTTTGTGGTGACTTTCATGTCAGGAATCTCGTTGGGTGGAACCTGTCACGCGTAGGTGCTGAAATTCTGGGACCGTGTCAAAGGGGTTGGATGGCGCGCAGACTGCGTCTGCGAGTTGGTCGACTCGGTCGGCAGAGGCATTGCCGAGAAACTGCGCTCCAATTCGAATGTGCGTGATTCGGGCCGGGTCAAGCCCCATCAGCCTCGCACAGGTGGCATCCGCCGCCACCGGGTCATCGGCCAGGACAATTCGGTTGAGCGACCGCGGATGTCCATTCAGTGGTCCGTTTCCTTCCATTGCCACAATCGCATCGGCGATAACGAAATGAACCGGAACCGTAGCGCAGACATCCAGGATGCTTTCCTGAATGCCTTTCCAATGAAGGATGTTCTTTGGCCAGCCGTACTTCGTTCCTGGCACAACGCCAAACATGTTTTTCATGCTGAGCGTGACGCCAGACCAGTGATGTGTCTTCACTTTGGGCATGGAAACGACGAAGTCGGCCTCCAACACCGTCCGGGGCAACCAAAGACGTTTCATGCCCGTGTAAGTTGCGAGTAGAGCCGTCATGCTGAGTTCGTCGCGGTTTAGGTCAACAAAAGGAACTTTCAGTTGGCGCAGTTCATCGGTGAAGCGGCTCTCGAGTAGAACTAGCTCCGTGTCTCTCTGGTGGCCAGGTCCTTCGCCGACCAGCACGTTCTTTGCACCGAGTCGGCGGAAGCACTCGACCGCAGCGCAGACCAAGAGAGGATGAGTGTTGATGTGGTTTCCGGGGATGTAATCCACCAGGTTGGGTTTCAGCAGAACAGTCTTTCCATGAACGTCCAGGTGAAAAAGCTCCAACCCGGAGTGCAAAATACCTTCCAGGTTGTGAAAATAGGATTCAGCCCTGAGAATCGCCACCCGGGAGCGCGGCTGCCTCCGGGTTACGTGGTATTTCGGACGGTTCAGCAGGGCGGTAGTGGAGGCGCCAGCAGCCAGGCCGAGCGAGGCCGTCAAGAATGTCCTTCGATCAAGTTTCATGAGTCACTCGAAATGCGCTGCCCCCTGCGGCACGACGGAGCGCGAGCGAAACGACGGCGAGAGTCGCACAATCCTTAACTTCAGCAGGATCAAGAACAGATGAGAGACGGTCGGTCAGCAGCGCCGTGGGGCGTCCAAAGGCATCGAGGGCGAGGATAGTCCAGGCAAGGCTGCACGGGGCGAAGCACGTCTCGGCGCGTCGCTCAAGCCAGTCAAGGCTCGCTGTAATGAAATCGTTGGGAGGTTCACTCAAGAGAGAGAGCAGAGCCAGAGCCGTTGCATCGGCATGGGGAGCGAGCGGAAATCCGTAGACGACTCCGTTACCGGCGTTCCATCCTCCCTCAGGGCAGATTCGGTCGTACAACATTTCCACGCCGCGCCGGATACGAAGTCGTGCGAGGCCCCGTTGTGAAATCCCACGGGCATGCTTCAAGGCGAGGATTGAATAGGCCGTCGGCACCACCCAGCTGACTGTCTCTGGCATCCAGGGCCAGCCAAACTTGTCGGGATCAAAGCGGACGTGACGATCGCTGGTTCGGAACTTCCATTTCCATAGCCAATGTGACTCCCATCCTCGGGACTCTATCAGCCACTGGACCGCCCGGTTGGTCACCCTCCCTTGGGCACAAGAACGGTTCAGACCATAGAGAGCTAGCCCCGTAAGTCCAGACCCTTCCCCGTCGTCACCGCTGAAGGCTGGCCAGCTGCCGTTTGGGTTCTGAATGCGAAGTAGAAACCGGACAGCAGCGTCCCGTTCGCGGACCGAATTGGACGGCAATGCTAAGAGGGCCAAGGCCGTGGGTTCGACGGCCGTCTGCGTCGTATCTGTTCTGAAAGGCCAACCGCCATCAGGCAGTTGGCGGTCAATGAGTTCCTGAACGCAAGCGTCATTCAGCTCTTGAGTGTCGTGCACGCGTTGGGTTCTAGGGGAGAACCACGAGATTGTCANAATCTCCTGAAAGTCCGCGGAGAGAAACGGCCGGGAAAATCAGTCATGAAGTGTGAGATTGCCAAGAAATTCCTCGCGGTGCGCAGGAGGGTACCATCAGAGCCGACTTTCCGGTCAAGTTTCAGGCAGGGCGACGGCAGCTCAGTGTAAACCGCAAGTCCTCGCAGCTGTTAGCCATGAAATATGCAATTGGTGGAATCTTTTTCCTCGGAGTATGGGTTTGGAATGAGTTTGCGCCCGGCCCCTCTATGCCTCGTACCAGCAGAAAGCCGGAGCAATGCTAGCCATGAAATACGCAATTGGCAAAAATTGTTTTCACGTCCTTCGCACACGTGCTCTCGGGTGGTGGGCTGCGAGAGAACGTCGGTCACAAGATCTTTTCCAAGCCCCTTCGGAGGGACCGTGATCGAAGTTAGCCATGAAAGATTCAATTGGCTAAAAAACTCGTAAGAAGCGAGAGTAGCTCGTCAGGGGATTTCTGAGAAACCCTCTCTAAGGCGTCCTATCACCTTTTGTTCCAACCGAGTTCAGTCTCCAGTAGGGCCTAACAANACGGTCCAGGTCTGGGCCAAGCACACAATCAAAGGAAACTGGTATTTCCTAACGGCGCGCGCAGATGGGTCACATCAGTAGAGTGCGTGTCGGAAGGTTTTGCGATATGTTCCGCCCCCGCAGCGGAGGTGAGAACTGTGTTTCGATCGACCGGAGAACTCGCGAAAGGGCTTCGTGACGCACGCTACGTGATCGATCCCGTCACGCTTCAGGTGGTGTACCTGGCCGCGAAGATGCAGAAGCCACTGCTTGTGGAAGGCCCTCCTGGGTGTGGAAAAACAGAGCTTGCCTATGCGGTTGCAGCTGCCGCCGATACCACCGTGGAGCGCCTGCAATGCTACGAAGGAATCACGGAAGAGAAGGCCATCGGCAAGTTTGATGAGTCCCTACAGTGGCTTTTCCTAAGAACGCAACAGGACGTTTTGGGCCAGGACTGGGATGGAATTCGAAACCGGCTGCACTCTCTCGATTTCTTCGCAGAAGGTCCGCTGTTGCGGGCGCTCCGGCACGAGTTCAAGCCTTGCGTGTTGTTGATCGACGAACTCGACAAAGTGGACCACGCCTTTGAGGCGCTACTTCTGGAGATCCTGAGCGCATGGCAGGTCACCGTTCCTAAACTTGGGACAATCAAAGGAGAGAATCTTCCGTTTGTTGTATTGAGTTCGAACGAGGAGCGGCGCCTGGGTGACCCGTTGCGNCCGGAGATGTCTGTATTTGCGGTTCGAGTATCCCACGGTCGAACGGGAAGTCGAGATCCTGGCCGTGCGGAGCGCAAACCAGGAGACACCGCTACTCGGTCAGATGGCCGGCTTAGCCCACGCGCTGCGCGGCTNGGAATATGGAAAAACCGCCATCGATCGCCGAAATGCTGGACCTGGCGCACGCCCTTCAAATACTCGGAGTCAAAGAGATCATGCCGGAGCACAGAGATGTTCTGTTGCCGATGCTGGCCAAGACGGAGGGGGATCGAGGAAGACTTCTGCTCCGCGAGGGCTTCGAGGGCCTCATTGTGGATTCGAAGATGTACAGAGACAAGCTCAATGGAAGAGGGGCTGCAGCTTGCGCCGCGGTTTGAGAACAAACCGATGAATACGATAGCGAAAGCTCTTGTTTTCCTAATCTGGTTCAGTGCACCAGCGGCTTGGGCTGCAGAGCCAGCAAGCGTCCGCGAATTCTCCGAACGATGTGCGGCATCCTACGCGTCCGCATTCGAGGTTCCGGTAGAACTTGTGGAAGCAGTCATCCAGGTGGAGTCAGGCTGGAACCCCTATGCGGTTTCCAGGAAGGGAGCGGCGGGCCTTATGCAGCTTATGCCCGCGACGGCAAGCCGGTTCGGAGTGCCAGACCGATTCAACATCGAAGAGAACATCCGCGGCGGAGTGGCTTACCTGGCTTGGTTGATCCGACTGTTCAATGGCGATCTACGACTGGCGGTTGCCGCCTACCAAGTAGGTGAGTCTCAGATCCTTTCGCGGGGCCTAGCATACTCTTCCCGAGAGGTTTTTCTTTACGTAAGTCGTGTGGCGCAGTTGTACCGCGTCAAGCGACGTGAGACTGCCCGGACGCTCGCGGTGCAGAGCATTACAACAGGACCCAGAGGTGGACGATGAAGATGCTTCGCAGACTTTGGCCTTTGTGTTTCCTTCTTGCGACGGGTGCGGTGTCTGCACAAGTTTCCAAAGTCGAGCCGCGGATCGCTACCGAGACAGACCTCGAAGGGAAAGTCGCGGTGGTCGAGGTGGCAGCCCGGTACGTCACTGCCATCCGATTGCCAGAGACCGTGAACGCGGTCGTCGTAGGAGATCCTTCCGCGTTTCAAGTCGAGCATTCAGAGCGCGAGCCGAGACTCGTCTTCGTGAAGGCTCTCTCAACCAAGCCGTTGGAGACGAACCTTCTGATTTCGACAGCGGGCGGACACGAAGTTAGCTTGCTGTTGATCAGCCGCGGAGAGAGTAATTCTCCAGATCGGACACATGTTGATTTCCTGTTGAAATACGAGGCTACCAGGGGATTTTTCGTCGCGCCCTCCGCGTTCCCTTTCGCATTGGTTGGAGCGACGGTGCCGTTGACGGAGGCCAACGGGATCGAGGGTCGAGAAATCAAGAAGCTCTCGAGTCCCGAAGGCGGGCCGAGCTCAGCTGTCGGAGACCCTCTGCCACCTCGGAGTAGCTCATCGACGGAGGGCATTCAAAGTCGCGGCCTCGACCAGTTCCTCGAGCAGCAAGAGCGCGCGCCGTTGCCGGTCCTGTACGGGCAGCGCGTGGACGAAGAAACGGAAAGTGGTGACCGAGTTCGTGCCGGTGTCAGCCGCGTGATCGACGGAGGTCAGCAAGTGGTCGTCTTGTTTTCGGTCATAAATCCGACCAAGCACGCGATCCTGTTGATGCCCCCACAAGTGCAANCTCGGAGGAAGAACAACTTCGGGAAAGCTGATCCGGCACGAAAAATGGTCAACAGCCGAGCAGTTACAGGTGCTGGATTTTCGCTTGAACCGACGCCGGTTGGGGCCTTCCGAGCGCGCTGACGGTGTCGTAGTGTTTGAGCGTCCGCCATACAAGCAGTCGAACGAGATGCTCTTGCTGCAGGTGGCGGAGTCGGGCGCTGTGGACCGCCCCGCCCTGGCACCCATTGGGTTCGGGGTGAGTAGCTCGCGGGAGGACGAAAATGACAGAGGAAAATGAGAAGAAGGCCATTGGAGCGCCAGAAGCCGGCCCTGCAGAAGAGCCGTTGATCGATGAAACAAAAGTTTCCTCTCGTCTGGGATGGCGTGAAATCTTTCGTCAAGCCTTCGACAAGGCCCGACGGGAACACCAAGTCACGAACCGGCGTGAACTGGGGCGCGATCGAAGTCGTTCGCTCTTTCTGCTCGCAGGGGCGGCAATTGCGGTGCTCCTCGTGTTCCTCGGTGTGTTTTCTTCCTCTAACACGGCGCGGAAATCGACGGACGCGAGGCGAGTCGGGTCGCCGGACTTGGGGCGTAGGGAAACTCCAGGCCAGCAGACAGCTGACCAAACTGGATCGGTGACACCTCTACTGAACGCGCAAACGGGGCAAGCAGAGGCCCCGGGCAGCCAAGGCGTTACTCCTGAAGATGTCGGCAGGACGGCGCGGCCAACCCAACCATCGATCGCAGCACAGCCAAGGCCCGCGACCGCCCCGGTCGCTAAGAACGCGGGGCCGTATGCTCTGGGGAAAATTGATTTTTCAGATCCAGCCACACACCAGCAAGCACCGGGACCTGCCACCTCATCAATGCAGCCGGTATCAGATGACCTTCGCAGACCTTCATTAGTGTTCGTTCGGAGTGTCCAAAGTGATTCTGCGGCGGCTGGCGTAAGAACAGCTGCGAGCGCACAGGAGGAAAACCGGGTAATGCTGGATTTGCCAGTCGGAACGAGATTGGTCGCCCGGCTGCAGTCCGTTGTGAATAGTGCCATCAAAACGCCGGTTGTGGCGGCCATCGAGTACAACTATGAAAAGGACGGACAAATTATTGTGCCCGCAGGGGCAAAAGCACTTGGCACGCTTCAGCAAGCAGATCGGTCAGGGTACATGGCCATCCGGTTCGACATGATGCAAATGCCAGACGGTACTACGGAAAAGATCGACGCCGCAGCAATGAGCCTGACTTACGGACCCCTCAAAGGCAATGTTAGTGGGAGAAGGACGGGGACCCGATTTCTCGTGCGAACCTTTACCGGTCTCGGGACAGCGGCAACATATTTGGTGGGGGCGGGAGGCAGCAACGGTTTCAACGGGCCACTTTCGGAGAGCGCCCTTCTCCGCGACCGGATCGCCACAAATATCGGAATTGCGGGAGACCAGGAACTGAACGGCCTGGCCTTCAACCAAAACATCGTTGTCACCGTGCCGGCGAACACGAGGTTCTACATCGTAGTTGAAAAAAGCGCTGCATCGGGCGGAGGACAGGTGCGACCAGCCGCAACGCAGCAGGTGAACAATGCACCCCTCCCTACGGCAGAGGAGCTCCGCCAGCTCTTGCAGCTCAGGCGGGAGCTGAGCGAAATGGTTCAGCAAGCAGGCACGCAAAACAATGCACCGCAGGTGCCCCAGCAGTAGCGAGGTTGACCGGGGAATGGAGCCCAATTGGAAGCCGCTCGTGGACAAGCTCGGCGAGGAGCGCTGCGTCGGCTTCATGTTCATGGGGCGGGTGAACGGGATCAACTTGTACAAGCACGGCATTGCCCGGAAGTATTTGAACCTTGATGATTCGGGACAGTGTTACGTGTGCCGCGACAAGTGGCGCTTCGAGAAAGCTGACTTTGACGCCCAGCTCGGGAAGCTGGAGGCGGCACTTGCTGAACTCGGAGAGACTTTGAAAAGTGTCTACGATGTGTCGTACATCGAGCAAAAGAAAAGGGCTTTGCAAAAGGCCGGCATTTCGCACGAGCGCATTGAGATTCAGCCAAAAGACTTCTCTATAAACTAGGGCGTNCCTCAGTTCCTGTGCACGGTTTCAGGCCAGGAACTGCCGATATCTTTTAACGGTGGTTAATCTCGACAATAGCCCCAAACTGATTAGGTTCTTTTCGATGCTCTACAATGCCTCTTGAATCGGTCCCCACTTTTTCTTCCGTTCGGCATCAACTGCAACGCCTCTCTCTTTTTTGACAAACGCGAGAACTGGCCTTAGGTTTCCCCGCGCTTCAGCTTTTCTCTCCAGTATCTGTTGAACCGGAGAGAGGCGGCGAAGCAGAAAGGGGACTGAAATCCATGAAGGCGAAGGCGGGCGAGACATGGAAGCGAGGACTGGCTGTGTCCGCGATCTGCTTCATTTTAGGAAGTCAGATCGTCTGGGCGCAGAGTCTGGGCCCTCAGCCGCAGTTTAACGTTGCGGTGCAGGGCCAAACAGGCGCGCAGCCGGAAGGCGCCTTCCTGAACTTCATCAACTGGATTGGCAACGTCATCGCTCCTGTCGGGGCCGGAGGTGCTGTCGTCGGCGCAGTTGTCTCTTGGCTGCATGGGCGCGGTGTCGGCCGGTGGCTCGCAGCAGCTGCGGGATTGCTGGCAGTTTCAGGGATCACCCGGTTGATCGAGTTCTGGATCACCAATGGAACCGGAGGCGTGACGTAAAACCGAGGCGGCACGCATCCACGGCGGGGCTGGCGGGCAGTTCTGGAAAGGAGAGAAAAGAACCCGGCTGCCTGCCCACCCCGCTTAGGTAACACTTTGAACCGCTTTGTAGAGAGAAAGGAAAGACGGAGCAATGGCTGTCCCACAACTCTTGAACGACATTATCCAAGTCCTCTTGCAACTCGCGCCCGCAGCTTCCTTGGTTGCGCTGGTTCTTGCGGGAATCAGCTTGAGGCGTGAAGGTGGAACCACGTTCCTCATTGGTGGTGGTTTCACGAAATGGATGTTTTGGGTGGTCGTGTTCGCGACACTCGTGCCTCTCGTCGGATGGTTCACATCGTTTGGCGTCGCAGCTCCGTTGCCGTCTGGAGGGATTGGAACTTCGTGGTTGAGTTCGTTTCAGTCGGATGTGTCCAGCTTTGTTACGAATTTTGTGGTGGGCCGGATGGCAACCACCCTCGCGGCATATTTCGTACTGCGAGCAATTCTTGACACTGCCTCGGGCGGGAACCCCTTGCCATCCATCCTTGCTGCGATGTTCTTGCTCGGCACGCAAACAACATATTCCCTCATTCAGAGCTACAACACGGGGTCGCAGTTTGCCGCAGCGGACGTTCTGGACAGCCTGTGGAATTACTTGGCCGGGACCATCATGCCGATTGCAGCAGGACTCGCAATCGTGGGCGCGATCATCAATTTTGCCACACGCCGTCCGGTCATGCGCCTGGTGGCTGTCGCCCTGGCGATGCTGTGCGTCACAGGAATCTGGAAACTCGTGCTTTCGATGGAGGCGTAGGAACTTCGATGTCGTTCACCCACGGGATTCTGAACCTGACGAATTGGGCGGGAAACGTGATTCTGCCCACCCTTGCCGGTCTGTTCTTCGCAATCGCTGTGCTGAAATTTGCCCGATCCGAGCCCTATGCTGCCGCGATGTATGGAGGATTTCTCTGCCTGATGGCTTCCGGCTTGTTGCGCGCCATGGAGACATTCGCTTCACAAAGAGCGTGGAACGATCCTGACGTTTATTGGATGTCTCTGGTGAGCTTGGTGGACTGGATTTGCAACGTGCTGATGCCGGTCTACGCAGGTTTACAGGTGGCAGCGGGGGCGCTGCGCATGGGCATCGTCACGCGAATTCATCCCACGGAAGGATGGCTGAGACACTTCGTAGCGGCCGGTCTCTGCCTGCTTCTATCTGGGCTGGTGAGGCTTGCGGAGTTCTTTGTAGTACGAGGCACTGGCGGAGTTACCTGAGAAGAAGGGACGGACCAATGTCGCTCGAGGTGACACCTGCGTACCGCAATCTCCGGACGAGAGTCACGTTTTTCGGCCTCGAAGCCGAAGACCTGTTCGCGATTCTAGCCTTGGCGGTTGTGGCGAACATTCTCGGAAGGTTTCTTCACCGGGAGATGTTCGGATTGCCGATGAACATGATCCTCCAGTACGTTGTGCCCGTGCTGAGCATTCCGGCATTGATGCTGTTCAAGTACGGAAAGCAGCGCGGTTACCTCCAGGACTGGATCATGTTTCACGCAAAGCCGCACGTCTACTCCGCTCTGGAACGGGACCGGGAACTCACTCGGGAATACCTGCGGTTGGGAGATTAGGGATGCCGCTGACGGTCGAACGCTATGAACAATCTGTGAGCGCGCCTCCGTTGTGCGAGCAACTGCGTATCCGGGACTTGCTCGAAGACGTTGCGGTGCAGATCGATGGGTCGCTGGTGGCGGGCTATGACGTCGGAGGCATTCAATCGTATTACGCGAGCGATGAGGGAAGGAATCGTCTCAAGGGACTCCTCGAAGCACTCGTGAGATCGCTGCCCGAACGATCCATGCGCATGCAGGTACGGTTTGAGATTTCGGAGGGCACGGGTGATTTGGTATCTCGCTACATCCGGGAGCGCCGGAACGAGAGTCAAGTGCTCCGCGAACTCGATCGTCTGCACGTCGAGCTTTGGCGGAGCCGGGAGACTGCGGGTCTCTACTTGCAACATTTTCTCCATCTGTACTTCATCTGGAACCCCAGGATTCACCATGAATCGCCGGACTTCGAGTGGAAACGAAAGATGAAATCGAGTGGAGGCTTGAGTCTCTCGGCCGCGAAGTGTATCGAACGCTCGCGAGGGGAACACGAGGAGCTTCTCGCCGAATTCAACAGTCTGTTGTCAGGGGTGGAAGCCACGCTCGGGGCCACCGGCATGTCGATCCGCCGAATGACCCATCAGGACCTATTCCTTGAGATCAAGCGCACGCTCCATCCCCTGGGCAATGACACTCTGCCGTATCGGCCGGCAGAGGAGTCCCTCTGGTACGAGAGTGCACGAAGCCAAGCCGCGAACGTCAATATCGAGGACGAACAAGATGACTACCTGAAGATCGCTGGCCTGTTCTATTCCTGGATTAGCCTGAAAGACTTGCCGGACGCCACTTTCCCGGGGATCTTGCGTGAGCTTGTTGTCATGGATTTCCCGCTGGTGATCAATGCCGAAGTCAGCCTTCCCGACCAGAGCAAATCGATCAAGCAATACAAGGGTCGTCTGCGGAAGATGCTTGCGGCACAGAAGGATTTCCATGGCGGTTTTCGTATCAACGTCGACGCGCAAGTGGCGGAGCATCAACTCATTAAGGTCCTGCAGGATTTGATTTCGAGTTCGCTGAAAGCCTGCCAAATGAGCTTGATTGTGACAACGCGCACCTCGNCGGCCCAGTCGAAACCGCATAGAACGCGAAGAGGCCGAGCGCATCCTGGCGGACCGCCGCCAGCATGTGTTGCACGCGATTGCGCGGATGAACGGCGGCCGCGGAATTCCGGAGACACTTGCGCAGAAGCGTCTCTTCTTTACTGGGCTCCCCGCCATGGGAGGTGAGAATCGCCGGGAACTCGATCTGCTCACGCTCAATGCCGCCGACCTACTGCCCGTGGAAATGCCGTGGAAGGGGACCCCGCATTCGCCGCTTATGCTTTTTGAAACGCCCTACCGGCAACTGGTTCCTTTCTCGCCGTTCGACGCCAGCATCGGCGACGCAAACATGCTCATCATGGCGAAGAGCGGCGGGGGTAAGACCTTCATGGCGCAACTCTTCCTGCTCATGATGGCGCGCGCCAACCCCCAAATCTCCATTATCGAACGGGGTGATTCTTACCAGCCGCTGGTGGAATTGATGGGCGGGCGGGTCATCGACGTGAAGCTGGATGGTAGTGAGACTTTGAATCCCTGGGATTTGTCCCCAGGCGAGACTACGCCGAGCAAGGAAAAGATCGCGTTTCTCAAAAATCTCACGCGCCACATGATCGGTGACAGTCCGGGCTCGGATAACTCGCTCGTCGACAACCTGCTCAGTGACGCCATCGGCCGGACCTACAAGCGGTGCGCCATCCGTTACTCCAATCCAATTCCCACGTTCAACGATCTCCGAGAGGAATTGGCGCAGTGGCGTGACGAAGAACGCATGCAGCGCACGATGGACGAGGCCCGCTTGGCAGCAATCAAGTTGCGCGGATGGACGGGAGAAAAAGGGATTTACGCCAAGCTGTTCGACGCGCACACGACGATGCGGCTCGACAGCAACTGGCTTTTCTTCAACATCGAAGGATTGAGTTCGGACCCGAAACTCGAAACCGCCATGAGCATGTTGATCGCGAATGCCGTGGCATCTCGCTCGGGCGGAAAGACTGCCCAGCCGAGCATTACCGTTCTTGATGAGTGCTGGTTCCTCTTGGATTCTCCAACGCTCGCTCCGGAAGTGGTTCAACTCTTCCGAACGGCGCGGAAAAGGAATGCCAGCGTTTGGGGAATCAGCCAGACGGTGGAGGACTTTGTAGGAACCGAGTTCCAGCCGCGGGAGCATGGTCCAGGCATCCTCAAGAACGCCAGCACCAAGATCATCGGACAACAACCGGGGGACATGAGCCCGCTCGTGAATCACCTGTATCTGAATCCGGTAGCGCTGAACGAGGTGAAGCGCTTCAGCGCGCCGCGCAAAGGCGAGAGCGCCGACGCACTCCTGGTCCTTGGGGAAAAAGCCGAGACGACGCAAACGATCCGGATCGTGCCGACAACCGTGGACTACTGGGTCTGCACAACGTTTCCCCGGGAGAGAAGGTACAGAGCCTGGGTCCTCAAAAAGCTTGCCGACCGGCCGCTGCTCGATGTCTATACCGAATTGGCGCGAAAGTTTCCTCGCGGATTGGCGGAGGTCCCACCACTACCGGAAGAGATCTCAGGTGCGGTGACGGGAGAAATGCAGTCATGAAACGGCTCTTTGTCTTGATTTCTCCCCCATGGCAGGGACTTCTCCGCTTCGCTGCCTGGGGAGTGTTCATCGTCTTGGTCTCAGTGAGCTTGCCGTTCCTGTTCGACCTTATGAGTCGTGGGATCGGTTGGATTATGGGCTTGTTTCCCCGCCCGGACGATTTGTGGAAGGAGTGTCCATGGTGCTTTTGACAAANCGTACTGTTTGGCTTTTTCTTTGTCGTCTTTTCGTACTGGATGGTTATCGCAAGAACCCGGCGGCAAGTTCTTGCTGTCGTATTGGCAGGTGCACTTGTCGTGGCCCTGGTCAGTCCACCGCAAGTACAAGCGCAAGGGAGCCTCGTCGCGGCAATTCAGTCTGTGCTCAACGTCATCAACGGCCTGATCAAAACGGCGTTGAATTCGATCAATTCGGTGCGAACGGCAATCAGCAATTTCTACAAACAAGCGACATGGCCTGTCGCCTTGATCAACCAGGCGAAGGCCATGGTGACGCAGATGATCGGCCAGTACAGAAGCGTCATGCAGAACATCTTCAGCATCAGCCTGAAGAGCGCCACGCTGCCTAATCCAACGGCACTCGAGAACGTTATGCGAAATCACCAAACCAACGATTTCGCGAGCCTGACCGCCTCATTCGGAAGCACCTATGGCAGCGTTCCAAACGCGACAGCGGCCAGCCCGGCAGACCGCACGATGATGGACACGGACGACGCCTTGGCGGTCGACAACTTGAAAACACTGAAGATGAGCGACGCTGCTGATGATCTGACCTTGCAGGCAGCCAATGACATTGAGAACACTGCCAGCCAGGCGGCTCCAGGATCAGCGCCTTTTCTAACCGCGACCGCAGTAGTAGCCAGCATCGAGAGCCAGGCCCTGACGCAGAAAATGCTCGCGGCTGAATTACGTCAGGAGGCAGCCCGACTGGCTCACGAGAATGCCCTCCGCAAGCGGGGAGCCACCATGACCGGAGATGTGAACACACAAATTCTTAATTTGCTGCAGCGAAAGTAGGGGAGGAGATAGTCGATGAGGAAAGCGATCCAAAATGTGAAGCGAAGTATGTTGTGGGTCTGGGAACACAAGATCCGTACCGTTGTTCTATTGGTGATCTTAACTCTCCTTGCGCCAAAGCCCATTAGAAGTCAGTTTGTCGACCCGTGTTGCGCCATCCTTGCGAGTGGCCTAACCACGATCAGCAGTACCTTAAGCAGCGTCATCGGAGGAGGGTTGAATAGCATTCTGTCGATCGAGAAAGATATCTCGAATTTTGAGCAAACTGTCGTTTGGCCGCAGAACTTGATCAATCAGGCCCGTTCGCTTGTGGGAAGTGTTCAGGGGATCTTCAATCAGATCCAGGGAGTGATGCGTATCCCCGTGAACAGTGCGACCCTGCCGGCAACGCAGCAGTTTGAGCAGAACCTCCTCTCGCGTGATCCGAACCAGATTGCCCAAACTGGCGCGCAGTATACGGCTGTTTATGGGGCGGTGCCGAGCACAACTGCGGCTTCGCCGCAAACACGAGACATGATCGATATGACTGATGCTGCAGCGCAAGCCGCGATGAAACGAGCAATCGAGATCGATGCTCTGGCGGACCTGGAATTGCAGGCGGCAGACCAGATCAACCAGAGCATTCAGACAGCCGCCCCAGGGAGCGCACCGATCATTGAAGCGCAGGCAGATGCATGGCTGGTTCGTGCCAATGCGTACACGCAGTCCGCGACAGCTGACCTGATGCGCGTGCGCGCCATCGATCTGGCCAACGCGAGCGCGAATGTGAAGAACGGCGCTGCAAATGCCGCCGCTGTGCAGCAGCAGATTTACAACCTCCTGAAGAGGCAGTGAACCGTGTTCTACTTTCAGCAACTCCTCCAAACAGCGCTGAATGGGATCGACACGGCGAACGTTACGAGTGCTGTGCTGGGTGTAGCCGGGACAATCCTTCTCCTGAGTTTCCTCTATAGCTCGTACCAGGCATTCACCTCCGGCGGAGATGTCCGGATGCTTGCGATTTCGGGAATCAAGTATCTGATTCTGGGACTGGTATTTGCCAACTACGGCGCGGTCTTTCGTGACGTCAACGGAATGTTCAACTCCGTTGCCAACTTCATTTACAACTCCACGGGTGTCGGCGATCTCTTCGCGAATTGGATGAATCAGTTAGCCCAGTATTGGCAGACAAATGGAAATACATCTCTATGGAATCTTGTGACCGGCCTCGCTTCCGGAGTTATCAGCCTGCTCTTGATCCTTTGCGCGTTCGTCCTGTTTCCCGTTTGCTATCTCATCTTCACCGTCTTTTATGCGATGTACGGGTCGGTTCTTTACGTGACGGGTCCTTTTGTTCTGGCGCTTTTGCCGGCGCGTGGCCTCGGCCAGTTGTCACGCACCTACCTCGTGAACCTCATGACGTTTCAGGCGTGGGGGCTCATTTACGCAATCCTTCAAGTCCTCATGTCGGCGGTGAATCTCTCAAGTATAAACGCCGTCCTCAATGCGAACGGAGTTCTGAACAGCTTCGTTGGCTCGAGTCAAATGATACTCCTGGCCCTGACTGCAAGTATCTTCTCGCTGTCGATCGCTTTGATTCCCTTCATTGCCAGCCGCATTGTTCGTGGCGACGTGGGCAGCACAATGATGACGGTCGTCCGCACCATCACGACAGCTGCCAGCGCCGTCGCCGGTTTGGCGGCTGCGTCATTCAGCGGTGTGGGAGAGGGTGCACTCGCTTCTCAGGCAGCCGGGGGAGGAGCGGCGCCGCCTCCTCCGCCACCGGCGGGACTAGGGGCCGCAGCTTCGTCCGCACCGATCTTCGCTGGCGGAAGCGCGTCTCCGATTGGCGTTGCTGCGACTGCGGCCATTGCGTCCACATCGATGTCACCAACACCCCCCTCGGGCGGCGCGATGAGTGGGGTCAGTGCTGCCATGCCCAGCGGCGAAAGCAGCGATGCTTCTTCCGCGACATCAACAGCATCTCCTGCGCCTTCCTCCGTTTCGACAGGGCGTTCCTTCTCGAGACCCGGCCAATATCGCGGCTTCAATATTCCACATGCCATGGCGTGGTACGTCGGCTACTCGCTTGGGTCGGCTTACAGGGGACTGAGAGGAGGGGAATAGCAAATGAGAAGAACAGACCGGATGTCGCAGCTTGCGGAGATCACTCGTTATACGAAGTATTACGAGCACGACGGCATGCTCCGGGCCTACGCGAACCGCGCCATGCTCCTGGCAATGATCTTCGGAGTGCTTGCGATGGGCTCTCTAGGATTCGCGATGTATGTCCGCATACAGCCGCCGACAGTGATCCGTGTGGACAAGGATGGAAACGCTTTGGTTGTCGGCGGGCCCCGTACCGATAAGGTGGCAACGATCAGCCTATCTGCGGATGCTTCCGCTGGCGTTGTCCCTACAGACCTCGAAGGCAGGGCCGTCGTGCGCCAATTCCTCCGCCGATACCTTGCTTACACACCGGACTCGGTGGACCGAAACCTTGCCGAGGCTTTGAACATGATGACCGCAAACCTGCGCGTCTATTCCATGAACAAACTTAGCGACGAGGATACCGTGGGAAAGATTAAGAACGACCACATGATCTCGGACTTTGAGATCCGCTCGATGGAACACGTCAAGGGGACACCGTGGACCTACACCGTCTTTGGCGTGAAGGAAGTTCACCGCGTGAAAAACGCGACTGAGGCGACGGATCAAATCGTTGGGCGATACAGCGTGCGCCTGGTTGAAACGGCACGCTCGGAAGTAAATCCGAGCGGGCTTCTGGTGGCCGAGTACGGCGAACAACAGATGGTCGGCGAGCGAGAGGCCGGGCTGCTGCAAAAGAGCGCGCTCGATAAGGACAGGCAGTAGATGATTTGCCGCCAAGAGGCATGCACCTGAAGGCGGCGGGAGTCGACGAAAGGAGGTCTCGATGGTGGCTGCAGGTGCGACAGAGGCAGTTGGACAAGGGAAAAGCCCGGAAGCGGGCAGTTCCTTGCGTGGAACACGCAAAGTGCGACCTGGGCAGACGAACGGAGTGGAAGGGCAGCGCTTCTTTCTTGCCAAACCAGGAGGAGATCACGGCGTTCCGGAATTCAGCAAGGAGGTCCCAAGGGAACCCGAGGCAATGGTGGAGTCACTCAAGACTGGCCTGAGCTACTTCGTCGTTTCCGAGTGGCGAGGCATTGCGGATTTCTCTGGTAAGAAGCCGCAACTCGGCCGGGAAGCAGTTCGCAGTGGACCTAAGCCGGGATAGGTAGAGTTTCTTTACAGACTGAAGTTGGTCTGTCGAGAGCTGTCCACAAGCTCCAATGATTGTGGGTCAGTGCATGGCTCACTCGACGTGTGTCCAGTCGGGCTCACAAGAGTGAGTCAGCAAACTCCTTGTTTGTTTTTGCCGAACAAACAAAGGAGAAAGAAGGGCGGCAACGAAGAGGTGAAAGCGTTGAACTGCCCATAACAACCGAACTGGTCCGGTTCTTCGCGAACCTGGCCGGAAACCTTACCTCGTTTTCGGCTCAGGACAGCGAAGAGACCGGCGGCAACGGCCTCCTTGTCTGTTCTTTGCCGGACGGAAATAAGGAGGAAGAAATGCCGACTGAAATAAGCAATGGGATGCCCGTGATTACGCTCGACATCAACGAGATGGGACAGATGAAGAAACGACTGCCGAAGTTGACCCAAGAGGAGCAGCTCGAAAATACACTCCTCCAGGGTCTCTATCCCGGCATTCGCGTCGCACGTCTCAATGTCCCACCCGGAAAGCTCGAAGATCACCAGGAGAACGAAGTGCAAAAATCCATGAGGTCTTTCGAGTTGGATGGCGTGCGCTTCCGGCTCGTGGGAGCAAGTGCCTCGGCAAAGAGCGGCAAGTTCTACGCCGTGGACGAGCGCTACGAGCCGGCGATTGCGGAGCGTTTCCGTAAATGGCCTGAAGCTGCCATCACCTATTTCGGGATCCTGGTCTCGCCGTGCAAACAGCGAATCCAGTTGCCTGACACAAAGGTGATGGTCGTGAAGGACCGCACGTTGGGCACCAATGACTGCCGGGGTTGGATCTCGCGGTCGGTGTTCGAGCGTTTTCATTTGCCCGGGCACCGTCTCTATCAGTTCCGGTTGGCATTCGAAAGCACCCAGGCCAAGGGAGCATGCAAGGTGATGCCGGACGATGTCGCCCAGAAGCTCGGGGCGGACATCATCCTGCCAGAGTCGTGTGTGAAACCCGAATACAAACAATCCACGCGATTCTTGGACTTTCTCCATTGGCGACGGCCGAAGATCGAGGTTAGGACCTATCGGGGACCGGTGGTATTTGGCATCCGGGAGGTTTCAAGGACGCTCGATCTCCACAGCAGTTACACGCTTATCGAACACGCGCCTTGGGAGTCCATCCAGCTCGAAATCGCACCGTTCGCCATGGAACAGGCTCGCAAATTGCGGACGGCTTGCGAGGATGGCAACTACGATGAAGTAATCGAGCTCCTGGGGACGTCCCACGCACAAGCTCCATGGGAAGAGGCGAACGACTCCGAATACACCTCATTCGAGCACACCGTTGTTGAGGCTGTGCTCAAAGTGGATTCGAGTGGCTACCTCATCAAACACCCCTACATCAACAACGCTTTGAACCGCCTACTGGCGAAGTGGACATTCAAGCTTTGCACCGCGGGTGGTTTCAAGATCCCAGGGTTTGCCCTTGCCGACGACGGCTTCCTTAGTCTGTACGAGGGTCAGGTCGTCGCCGCATCGGACTGGCTGCCACAGGACCGGGCCATCAGTTCGGTTCCGTGCCC
>OCOJ01054399.1_pt11 | contig 111346 bp, 92 predicted proteins | sample 1539251 | NCBI WGS metagenome assembly OCOJ01 (sample SAMN01911457, study PRJEB22624) | soil metagenome | biome: Soil | place: Malaysia | collected 2012-04-30 | depth RA_metagenome m
CGGCGCCGCCGCACTGGCAAACTCCACTTCGGAAGCCGCCTTCGCTTCCTTCCTCAAATCGATGTTGTCCAGAAAGTCGCCGTAGGCCGCCCGCAATCCTGCCGGATCTTTTTCAAACGCAACCAGGGTGTTGTAGAAGTACCGCGTCAGGATATAACCCTGCTTGACCGCGTCGTCCACCGCCTGGGTCCGCAACGCCTCGGCTGTCTTCTTGTTGCCGGAGGTGCGAATCTCAATGGCGCGAATCAGACACTCGGTGACCAGCAGCGAAACATCGGTCTTGAAGCTCTCGTCGAGCGGCGCTCGCTTCACCGATTGCAAAATCGGCTCCAGCCGCTTGATCGCGGTGTAGTGTCGTCCCGCCATCGGATCGAGCAGGTAGTGCAGGAAGGTATGTCTAATCTGATCCATCTTGAGCGGCGCGTCCGAATTCGGATCCGGTGAAGGGAAGACCACGACGTAGTAGTCGATGCCGTAGTTCCGGGCGTTCGCTTCATTGGGCGATCCCAGAAAATCCAGATAAATCGTGAACGTGCGCCCCAGATACCCGCCCGACTGCAGTTTCAGATAGATTTCGTTGTCGAACACCATCTTGGCCAGCAACCCGTGATAGCGCTCGGTCAACGCCGCATACTTCGTCCGGTCGGCCTCCCAGATCGGGTGTAGTCCCGCCTTTTCATAGAACTTTTCGAGCAGCGTGCTAAACCCTGCAATCCCTGCGGCGTCCGGCGGCATCTCGTCCTCTTTCACCCTGGGGAGAAAATGCGGCGGTCCCTGCAGATAAAGTGCCAGCGAGATGTATTGCGACAAGTCGTGGGTGGCGTCTTTCGTCCGCGACGCCTGATAGAAATTGCACAGCGCGCTGGCCGCAGCCTGCGTCTCGTCGGAACCAGCCAGGTTCTTCTGCACTTCCGCGCGGATTTCGCTGCGCATGGGATCGGAAATGGTCAGATCCTGATCATAACCGCAGCTATTGATCGCGGCCAGCACCGCGAACAGGGTCTCGCTGGTGTCGAGCGTAATCGGAGAGCTCCCTTGGCCCACGCACCAGGGCGCCAGCAGCCCCAGCAGAGCAGCCAACGCAGAACCTCGAACCCACAATTTCAGGAAACGACTCAGGAAGAACCTCCCGCCGGCCGGCGTCCCGCCACGAGCGGAGACTCTATCAGTTTATTGGCTTCCCGGTGGAGGGTCAAACCTGGAATGGGGTGGTATGTGCAGACGGCAAAATGCTCCCTCCCCCTGGCCCGGGAACACTTGGGGTGGACGCGGGCGATACAACGAGAAGCGAATAGCGAAGCCTTGGAATTGTGCGCACACCGTCAGTAGTTCTTGGCGAGGTATTCCCGCCAGCGGTCGATGCGGAACGTGGCGTCGCCGGTCTCGATCTGCAGGAGCAGTTGTGCCGCAGTCAATTGGTTGTGGAAATCGAACGCTGCCGAAGTGTCTGGTTCGCCGAGCACTTGAAGATTCTTTTCAAGCTGTGAATTTTCTTCCAGCAGCGACTTGAGTTTGGCTTGCTGCGTCGAGACATTGTCCTCCAACTGTTGTCGCAGGACTTCCATGCTGCGGACCACGTCGCTCTCCTGCACCTTTTTCCATTCGTCGTAGGCGCCCGCAGCATGATCCAGATGTTTGTTGATGGCCCGGCTGGCGAAGTTGTAGTTGACTGAGACCGCGCCATACGGCTGGACGTTCTGGGCAACCGGATTGACTTGCTGATGGACGCCGACCGAAAGAGCTACATCCCAATTATTCTGCCGGGCGAGCTTATCCAGCGCTTTTTGCTCGTTTGCTTCGCGGCCTTGTTTTTCAGTCACCAGCTCTTTGAGCGGCTTATCACTTAGGGACGGCGTATAGAGCGCGGTGATCTTCGACTGGGTATCTGCGCGGTCTGCGTCCAGCTTGATTTTCGTGGTCTGCAGCGTGAACAGCATCAGCCGGGTTGCATTCTGCGCCTCGATCATTCTTGCAGTCTTTTCCATCAGTGTATCCAGCGACTTGGACGCCTGATCGATCAGGGCCAGCCGGTTTCGCAGAGCTTCCTTCTCCAGACTGGCAAGCGCATATTGCACGCTCTGCTCGGCTCCGGCAGTGGCCTTGTATAGCTCGCAGTCTTTACGGGCAACGTCCATGGTCAGACCCGCCTTCCTGAAGTTTGACAAGCCAAGCGAGGCGCCTCCGACCAACTGCATCGGCAAGCCGGTCTCGGGCTGAGTCACGCCGGCGAAAGCGACGGGCGTGCGCAGAAGGTCGCGTTGCGCCTGTGCTTGCTCCATCACGTAGGCGCAGTATGCCAGCGAATCGGTCGGTTCCACGGCAAATGCGCCGGCAGGAAACAACAAAAGACAGAACATCACCCACTTCCTGTGATTCAGGAACATTCTCGTTCTCCTTAGAACAAAAGCGGTTTGCGACCCAGGAACACGGTTTTCGACTTAGCGGATTCCGCGCGGTCCAGATTCATCTGGATCAGATAGCCGCGAATCTGGGTCTTGAAGATGGGATGGATGGCCTGCTCTTCGCCCGCGAATACCTGTTTCACCGTGCCCACCTTGCGGCACAGAACCATATTCAGGTAGCAGTCGTAGATCGCGTTGCCGGGTGTGGCGTTAGCCTGATTGTCATAAGGGACGAAAGCGAAGTAGAGCGTCTGGCCGCCGGATGCGTTCAGGTAGTAGGGGCTTTGCTTCGCCGTGATGATGGCCTGCCGCAAGCGATCGATCTGCCGCAGTTCTTCCTGGTTCTGTTTTTCGGCGACATTGATGGCGATGTCGAGCTGCGCAACTTCCGAACGCAGCTCGGCCTGCTTAACAAGCACATTCAGCGAGCCGGTCCCTGTCGTGGTTTTGTCCAGGACGCTGTCGGTCAGCAGGACTTCGGCGATTTTGCTGTCGGTATAGGAAGTACGTGCCTGGTTGAGCGCTGCTGTTTGTGTAGCGGCATCGCCCTGCGTGATCAGTCCGGCAGCCAGGTCTTTGCGGATGTTGGACTCGACTTGGTTGAGTTGCGCCAATACAGCCTGGGTCTTCACGTTGTCGGCAAGCTTTTGTTGATCGAGAGTGGCGAGTTCCGGGCCGGCTGTCCGGTTGTGGCTCCGCTCGCGCGTGATCGCAGCTTGCAGCTGAGGCTCCAGTTCCTCGAGCGCAGCGCGGTGCTTGGTCATTTCCGCGATGCCGCTCTGCAGTTTGTTTGTATCCACTTTCAGATCTTCGATTGTCTGCTGGCTGGTGACCAATTTCTCCCGGAAGTCGAGGCTCTTCTCGTCTGTGGCAGAAAGAATGATCGGCGCCGCCCACGAGCTGTTCACGGCGTAGAAGCCCATCACGAAGGCATAGACGACAATGCCCACTAACACCGCATACAGCACGGTGATAGCGAAGATCCGGTAAAGTGTGAGCACCAGCCTGTAGTGGAGCGATTGCTTGGCCGGAGCTTTCGTGCCGTCGGAATCAGGCGTGCCAGCTCCTGTTTCCGGGGCAGACGCATTAACTGTTGGTGTTGCCAAGAGCCACCTCTTGTTGTTTGGTTCGAGTCCCCCAGTCGGCGGAATCCATCGTACACACAGCCAGGGGCGTGAGAAACAGGCTGCTGACCAGCGACCACGCGACATATGCCCCAAAGGCTAACGGATGAGCGACGGCCTCTTGGGCGCTATATCGCTTGATCACCCAGGTAAGAATTGCCCCAATTCCCAGAGCGGTGAGCAAAGGAACTGGTCCTGCCCAGGCCAGCGGGTCCGAACTGAGCATGGTGACGACCACCAGAAAGCCCACGACCGCGCCCAGTGGAGTTAAGACCAGTGTGAATACCGTGTTGGGGTGCAACTTCCAAACGTGTTGCGGCAGCGTCTTGAGAGTGAAGAAGAAATCGCGCACAATGCTGCGCCGCCAGCGCAGTTGCTGCTTGAACAGCACTGGTAGTGTGCTCGGCACCGTGGTCCAGCAGAGCGCGTCAGTGTTGATGTAAGTGCCGTATCCCCGCAGGAGCGTCTGGTGCGTCAGGAACCGGTCCTCGCCTTGATTGACCGGAATGCCGAACCAATTGCGGCCGCGGATCGCAGGCTCAATCTCCAGCAGCAACTTTCGCCGGATGGCGAATAGACATCCGCTGATGCAGCAGATACTGCGGGTCCAGTTTTCGGGGATCTTGTACAGCTGGAAGGCGGAGTAATAAATGACCGTCTGAATGGCGGTAATGATGCTGTCATTCGGGTTTCTTACCCCCACCCGACCGCCGACCGATCCGATGCGCGGCTCCGCGAAGCAGGCCGTCAGCTCGCGAATAGCGTCAGGATGGAAGATGCAGTCCGAATCGATCGAAATGATGATCTCTGCGGTGGAGAGCCGGAGCGCGTTGCAGACGGAGTGAGCCTTCCCGCTGTTGACTTCATTCCGTCCCGTGCGCACCCGAATGTTGGTGAAATCGCGCTGCGCTTTGAGCATCCACTCGTAGCNTTGAGCATCCACTCGTAGCTGTCGTCGACCGAGCAGTCATCCTGCGCGATCACTTCGAATTTGTCATTCGGATAATTGCACTTGCTGATGCTCTCGATTGTCTCGTAGACCGTCTTGCCTTCGTTATAACAGGGCATCAACACGCTCACCGTTGGCTCATACGTGTAATCCTTTTTGGCCTTTGTGCTGGGGAAGGAGAACCGCATGATGATGCCCATCAAGTACTTGACCACGGAGATCACGAGGCAAATGATCAGGATGAGCCAGAGAAGAATGGGAGCCATGATCGCCGCGCCTCACACAGTGCGTGCGTCACGCTCGGCGCCCAGTGTGTTTGGGAGACCGGGCGCCCAGCGGACGCTGCGTCCCGATGATAGAACATCCCGCGCTCCGCAGAGCGGCGCAGATAGTGCTTAGGCCGATGCCGGGCTGGCCGGGCAATCCGGGCAGGCGGGATTGAAGAACATCATCCGGTCGCGGTCTGCCCCGGCTTGAACACCGCATCGACTACGGTCGTAATCTCGTCCATGGCTCCGTCGATATCCATGGTGAGGCGTGCCAAGTCCATGTTGGCCAGTGCGGGGTAGTGTTTCACCAGGATGGCCCAGGCGGCCTCCCCGGTGAGATCTACGCCCATGGCTTCGTAGTATCCGTATCCCAGGTCGCGCAAGCGGCATAACAAATCGCTGAGATGAACCAGCGAAACCAGCGGCGGTGCGGCGGGTACACCCTCCGCGTGGTGGTGGAATTCGATCACTTCCGTTACATCCGCAGAAAGGCGCCAGTGCTCCGCCAGGATCTTTCCGCTTTGGCAGTGGGTGAATCCGAGATATTCCTCCTCGCTGCGGTGGAGCGGCACATGTCTGTCGCAAGCCGCCTGAACGCATTGGCGGAACCGCGCCGGGCACGTGACCATGTTGACCAGGATGCCCAGATCGTGCAGCAGGCCGGAGAGATAGGCTTTTTCCGGATCCGGATACCCGATCAACTTCGCCATCTTGCTGCTGACCAGCGCGCACCCCAGGGAGTGGCGCCAAAAGGTCACGGCGTCGAACGCCCACCTGTCCGGCGGCACAATCCGGTTCAGGCAGCAACCGAGCAGAATCGCCTCGATTCGCTTAAGACCCAGCGCGATGACGGCGGAGCGCACGGTCTCGGTGTTCTGGCGCCCAAACAAGGGCGAGTTCGCCATCCGCATGCACTGCGCCGCAATGCTGCCGTCGTAGGACACCAGCTCCACCACCCGCTCCACATTCACCTGATCGGTGGGCTGTTGCAGCATGGTGACCAGCGGCAGAACGATGGTTGGAATGGTTGGGATCGTCTCCAGGGACTTGATGGTGGGACGAATCTCCTCGAGTCGATAGGGATTCATGGCTTGCCTCCGCTGCTGTAGCCCGCGGGCGGTTTCCAGTACCCGATGGCGCCCGGGAAGTGCACCAGGTGAAACCGGTCGTCGACCTGATATAGGGACTCGGCGTGGCCTAAGAACAGGTACCCGCCTGGCAGCAGGTTCGAATGGAAGTGCTGCATGACCTTGCGCTTCGAGGCCAGACTGAAATAGATGAGCACATTGCAGCAGAAAATAATGTCCATGCCTTTCAGAAAGGTCATCTTGCTGTCGTCATTCAGGTTGACCCGGTCAAAGCGAATCAGCGATTTCAGCTGGTTGGTGACCTGCAGCCGCTTGTCATCGTAGGGCTGGAAGTATTTCTTCTTCAGTGCCTCGGATGTGTTGCGTAAAGCGTAGTCCCCGTAAATCCCGGCCTTAGCGGTGACTAGCGAATTGTCGTTCAAGTCGGTGGCCAGAATGTCGAAGGTCCAGCCCGCCAGCAACTGGGCGCTTTCTTCCAGCAGGAACATGGCCAGCGTGTACGGCTCCTCTCCCGTCGAACAGCCGGCACTCCACAGGCGGAGCCGCTTGAAACCCATGGCGGTCTTAGCCGCGATCAGCTGGGGAAGGATTACGTTGCGCATCGCCTCCAATTGAGGCGGACTGCGAAACATGTAGGTTTCCCCAATGGTGATCTCGTTCAGCAGCAAGCGCAGCTCGGCCTCCCGGTCTCCCCGGGCAGTGAGATGCTCCAGGTATTCGGCGGGGGTGCGGGCTTTCACTACGCTCATGCGGCGCGCGCAGCGGGAAGCCAGCAGATAGAGTTTCTCGTCCGGCTGGTAGATGCCCGAGATTTGGTAGATCACGTCGCGAATCTTCACATACGCGGGATCCTTCAGGTCTTCGGCATCAGGCCCCGCGACCGCATTGGCGATTCCTATTCCCGCAGTTGTCATGCAAACTCCGCCTGTCAGTGGTGCCGAGCCAATCCTGTCATCTCTTCACCGAGGCGGCCGCGCCGGAGGTTTGTCTTCGGTTCACCGCGACTCGCCGGACCACTTCCGGGCTGATCTCTGTCAGCGGGCAGATCTTGTCGGCTGCCCCTGCGCTGACCACCGCGCCCGGCATGCCCCAGACCACCGAGGAAGGCTCATCCTGCACCACGATTTCCCCGCCCGCTTCCCGGATGTGCGCCGCGCCGCGGGCGCCGTCCGAGCCCATTCCCGTCATCACCACTCCCAGCGCATTCGCGCCATAAACCTGGGCCACCGATCGAAACAGAACATCCACCGCCGGGCGGCAGGAGTTCTCCGGAGGGTTCTGATTCAGTTCCAGCACGACCCTGGTTCCCTTGCGCGCCACCGTCATGTGATAGTCGCCGGGTGCAATCCATACCTGTCCCGGCTCGAGCGTTTTGTCGGCCTCGGCCTCCTGTACCGTGAGCTGCGATTGAGAATCGAGACGCTCGGCCAGCAAACGCGTGAACAGCGGCGGCATGTGCTGCACCACGACCACGGGCACAGGAAAATCTTCGGGCAGGCGCGGGACCACTTCGGCCAGTGCGTTGGGCCCGCCGGTCGAAGTCCCAATGGCCAGCACGTCAATGCGCTGGCCGTATACTTTTCTTCGCGCCGCAGCCACCGGCGGGGACGGTGGGGAGGGTGCGGCCTGGGTGCGGTTGCGAGCGGCGAGCGAAACGATCTTGGCGATCAGCTCGCTCCGCACCTGCTCCATCGCGACCGCCAGGCTGTCGCTGTTGGTGGGCTTGGTCATGTAGTCGGAGGCGCCCAGCGACAGCGCTTCTAGCGTGATGGCCGCACCCCGTTCCGTCAGAGTGCTGAACATGATCACGGGCAGTTTGGGGTACAGCTTGCGGATTTCAATGAGGGTTTGAATGCCGTTCAGCCCCGGCATTTCAATATCCAGGGTGATCACGTCGGGACTCAGCTGAGGAATCTTGGCGAGCGCGATGCTCCCGCTCGAAGCAGTCCCCGCCAGCTGGACTTCGTCGCTCGCAGCGATCGCGTCGCCCACCAGTCGGCGGACGACCACGGAGTCATCGACGACCAGAACTCGAACTGGTGGCATAAAACTCACTTGCTGGTGGCACAGTTTCCTGCACAGTTTGCGTTCTCCTACGCTCAAGTCCTCGCCCCACATCCACGGCTTTCGCGTTTCACTCGAGGATCGGTTTCCCCAGCGGGATGGCGTCTTTGCCCAGAGTGCCGTTCAGCACTTCCGCAAAGGAAACATAAAGCGCACACAATCCGGTGATCAGGCCCAGCACTCCGCCAAGTTTCTTCCCTGGGGCCCAGCCGAAATCGCCGCCGGCGAGCAGGAAAAACGTAATCCACAGAAAAAGAAAAGTTGCGAACACTCCCTTGTTCGCTTTCAAGGTGCAAATCCACAGGCAGAACGTGAACACACCCCACATGGCGAGGACCGCGGCCACGCCCGCGGCTGCCGGCGCCTTTATCCAGCCAGCCCCAACCGTCCAGAGCAGGGTGGAATACCAAAGCCAGAATGCCCCGTACGCAGTGAAGGCGACGGTGCCAAAGGTGTTGCCGTTCTTGAATTCCAGCACCCCCGTGATGAGCTGGGCCAGACCACCAAAGGCGAAGGCCAGAGGCACTACGGCCGCGGTAGCCTCCGGTGGCAAGAACCCCGCGTTAATCGCGCTCAGTACTACGGTTGTGACCCCGAAAGCAGCGAGTCCCAGAGGAGCGGGATTCGCCGCCTTCACGGCGGTTGTAGGTGCGGCCGGTGCTGGCTTTGCGGCGGCGGTTGTCATCTTCTGATCTCCTTCGTTAACTTGAACTGGTGGCATGAACTTCCGCTTGTTATGAGCGGATGCTGCGCCGTCACGACGCAGCATCCGCAGATTATGGGACTGCTAAAGCTGCCAGTCCCTGTTAGATTTTGAACTTCTGCACCAGTTCCCGCAGTTCGGTTGCCGTCTTGGCCAGCGATTGCGCCGCTTTCAGGGAGTCGTTGGCCCCGTGGGTGGTGCTCTTGGCTGCCTCGGCGACGCCACCGATGTTCTTGGTGATCTCGCCTGAGCCCTTAGCCGCCTCGCCCACGTTGCGCGCCATCTCGTTGGTGGTGGCGTTCTGCTCCTCCACGGCGGTGGCGATGGTGTTGGAAATGTCGTTGACCTGCTTGATGACCGCGCTGATCTGGCCGATGGCGCCCACCGCACCCTTGGTGTCGCCCTGGATAGCTTCGATCTTGCGGCTGATGTCTTCGGTAGCTTTGGCCGTCTGTTTGGCCAGCTCCTTGACCTCGTTCGCGACCACGGCGAAACCCTTGNCCCGCTTCTCCCGCGCGGGCGGCTTCGATGGTGGCGTTCAAGGCCAGCAGGTTGGTCTGCTGGGCGATCGAAGTGATGACCTTGATCACCTGTCCGATCTCGGTGCTCGAATCTCCCAGCTTGCCCACGATCTGCGTGGTCTCTTCGGCGACCCTGACCGCGCCGGTCGCGACCTTGGCCGATTCGTGAGCGTTCTTCGCGATTTCCTTGATGCTGGCGCTCATTTCCTCGGTGCCGGTGGCCACCGTCTGCAGGTTCTTGTTGACCTGCTCGGCGCTGGCGGAGACAACGCTGGCCTGCGCCGAGGTCTCTTCCGCGTTGGCGCTCATCTGCTGGCTCGTTGATGAAAGTTCCTCGGAGGCATTGGCCAGCGATTGCGCGTTTTGCGCGATGGCGGACACGCTGCCGCGCAGGTCCTGGAAGAAGCGGGCCAAGCCTTCGCCCATCTGCCCGATTGCATCCTTGCCGCTGACCGTAATCTCGTGGGTCAGATCACCGGCCGCCGCCGCCGACACGACTTTCAGGATGCTGTCCACCTTCCGCTTCAGGTCTTCGGCGGCCAGCTTTTGCGCGGTCACGTCAGCCGCGTATTTGACCACCTTGAAGGGCCGGCCATTCAGATCGAGGATGGGGTTGTAGGAGGCCTGAATCCAGACTTCCTTGCCGCCTTTGCCGATGCGCTTGAATTCGTCGGCCACGTACTCGCCCCGGTTCAGCTTGGCCCAGAATTCCTTGTAGTCGGCGCTGCGCNCGGTAGTCTTCGTCGACAAACATGCTGTGATGTTTGCCTCTGATCTCATCCAGCGAGTAGCCCAGGGTCTTGAGGAAGTTATCGTTGGCGATCACGATGGTGCCGTCCATGCGGAATTCGATCACGGCCTGCGACTTGCCGATGGCAGAGATTTGTCCGCTGTAGTCGGCGTTGGCCAGCTTCTGCTGGGTGACGTCGGTCGCGTACTTTACGACCTTGAAAGGCCTGCCGTTCAGGTCAAGGATGGGGTTGTAAGATGCCTGAATCCAGACTTCTTTGCCGCCCTTGCCGATGCGCTTGAACTCGTCGGCCACGTACTCGCCCCGGTTCAGCTTGGCCCAGAATTCCTTGTAGTCGGCGCTGNCGCCGGTAGCCTTCCTCGACAAACATGCTGTGATGTTTGCCCTTGATCTCGTCCAGCGAGTAGCCCAGGGTCTTGAGGAAGTTGTCATTGGCGGTGATGATGGTGCCGTCGAGGTTGAATTCGATCACCGCCTGCGCCTTCTTGATAGCTGCAATCTGGCCCTGGTAGTCGGCGTTGGCCAACTTCTGCTCGGTCACGTCGGTCGCGTACTTCACCACTTTGAACGGCTTGCCATTCAAATCCAGGATCGGGTTGTAGATCGCCGCCAGCCAAACTTCCTTCCCGCCCTTGCCGAAGCGCTTGAAATCTCCCTGCTGGTACTCGCCGCGATTCAGATTGGCCCAGAATTCCTTGTACTCGGCGCTGCGCCGGTACTCTTCGTCGACAAACATGCTGTGATGTTTACCTTTGATCTCGTCGAGGGTGTAGCCCAGCGCCCTGAGGAAGTTATCGTTCGCCGTAATGACGGTTCCGTCCATGTGGAACTCGATCGCCTCGCGCGACTTGCTGATAGCAGCGATTTGACCCTGATAGTCGGCGTTGACCGCGCTAACCGCCTCCAGCATGGCGTTGAAGGTCTTGGCTCGGTCGAGATGGCGGCCCTGGAATCTGCTTACGTCGATCCGCTGGTTCGTCTGACCTGTTTTCGCTGCTTCCGCCAGTCGGCTGACTTCGTCGGCCAAACCAATATCGCCTGCCGCGGGGAAGACGAGTTCTACCACGCCCACCACGCGACCAGCATCGTCGAAGCGGGGGGCCGCAGTGACGAGTACAGGCACCTCTTTGCCCTGGACTAGGGGCCTGGCCTCTCCTTCACGGACCTGCCGAGTTCTGACGGCTTCCGCCGCCGCGCAAGTCCCGGCTCTGCAGCCCGGATTATCAAACAAGTCCCAGAACTTGCCTCCGATGCATTCCTCCTTCGGCTTGCCGACTGTCCGGGCGGCAGTCTCGTTGAGGTCCAGAACCGTATGGTTCGTGTCCATAACGATGACCAATCCGGGAATCAAATCGTAGACCTCAGCGTAGTCCACGGTGTCCGCAACACGCAGCTGCGCCTCTTGGCCGTCGATGCGACGGTTTCTTGCGGCCGTCGTGTTTAGTTTCTGTGTGCTTACCCCTGTTGCAGCCATTGCTTCGCTCCTTTTGCGGCGGTGCCGCCTGATATGTTTGCCTGTCAGCCCTAAGGGCTGGTACCTGTTAATTCACCTTGCGAACTGAATCCTCGCCGCTGGAGACGGCCCGCGCCGTATCCAGCACCAGCATCAGCCGTTCCTCCAGCTTGTAGACGCCGCGCACCAGTTCGCGGGCCTCGCCCTGCAGCGTTTCCGGAGGCCGTTCAAAGTGCTCCTCATTCGCCTCCAGCACATCGCCAATCTCATCCACCAGGAAGCTGATGGCGCCGTCGTCGGTGCGTACGACTACGTTCATCGGCAGCTGGGACTCCGGCCGGTCCTCCATGCCAAAGCGGCGGCGTAAGTCGACCGCCATCACGATCTGTCCCCGCAGATTGATCAGCCCGCGGATCACCGCCGGCACCAGCGGCACCCGCGTCATCTCCTGGTACCGAATCACCTCCTGCACCTGCTCGACCGGCACGCCGAAAAACTGATCCTTCAAGAAAAATGTGCAAAACTGCTGCAGGTTGGCCACGCGTGTTTCCTCTCCTGAACCTCTCCTGAAACCTCTATCCCTGAACTCCCGCGAGCTGCTGGCTGGCTGTGGCGGCTGCGATCAGGCCAGGCACGTCCAGAATGTCGGTGACGCGTTTCTGGATCACGGCCGATCCCGCCACGCCCTGGCGGCCGGTCTGGCGCTGCATGACAAACGACTCCTCGACGATGTCGAGAATGCGGTCGACCACCAGCCCCACGCTGCGGCCCTTGTCGGAGTACACGACCACGTGCAGGGATTCTTCGCCGCTCGCCGCCGCCTTTCCGTGCCTGCTTTCGAGCACCTCCGAGACCCGCACCAGAGGCATGATCTGCCCGCGGTACTGCACCACCTCCTGGTCGGCGGCCACCTCGACCGTGTCGCGGGGAAACTCCTCCAAGCGCGCCACCAGGGCCAGATCGATGGCCATGCGTCCATTTTCCCCGTACTGGAACAGCAGAACGGCGTTTCCCTGATGGCCTTCGGCGGCGGCACTCGCTTGCTTCTCTTCTTTCTCAGTTACTGCCCGGTCGCGCACTTCGCTGATCACGCTGGCCCGTTGCGCCAGGCCGAGCACGTCGAGAATCAGGGCCACCTTGCCGTCGCCCATGATGGTGGCCCCGGCGTAGGCATTGATGCTCTTCAGCTGCTTGCTGAGCGGCTTGACCACGATCTCTTCTGTGTCGTTGATCTCATCGACCACCAGGCCGAACTCTCGGTCATCGGCGCGCAGCACGACGATGTTGACGTTGTTGTGTTCCAGCACCTTGTTCTCGATCAGCGTCAGCAGCTCCATGATCTTGACGGACGTCTGCTCGACCTGGGACAACTGCTGCGCCGCCCGGGCAACGTCGCCCTGCTCTTTGAGCTTCAGGGTCTCCCGGACCAGAGCGTGGAAGTGCTGGTGGGTCTGTTCGAGGATGCGCGTTTCTGCGATGGCGGCATACTTCGCGAGGCCTACGGAGTAGAGCCAGCGCCCCAGATCACAGGTCTCGTGGGAACCGGCCTGGTCGGCGGCAATCCGGAGCTTGCCCTCCAACACCTGCTGCAGCTTATGGATCCATTGGCGGTGCTTGTCGCGCGCCAGGGTGAAGTCCAGCGTCTCGGCGTCGCTGGTCGGCTGTCCACTGTGCTGCACGGCGTCGCCATCGGTCTTCAGTTCCCGGTTCAGGTAGACCAGGGGCAAGAGCCGTCCCCGCAGCCGGTGCACGGGCGCTCCATTGACCATCTCAATGCCCTTGCGCACCTGCTCGCCCTCGAGGCGCACCAGCTCGAGCAGGCTGACCTGCGGGATGGCGTAGCGGTCCCCGGCCGTGGTCACGATCAAGGCGGGGATGATGGCCAGGGTGAGCGGGATCTTCATGCGCACGGTCGTGCCTTGTCCCGCTTTAGACTGCACGTCGACCGTGCCGCCAATCTTTTCGATGTTGGTCTTCACCACGTCCATGCCCACGCCCCGGCCGGAGACGTTGGTGACTTTTTCCGCGGTGGAGAAGCCCGCCAGGAAGATGAGGTTGGTGATCTCGCGCTCCGTCATGCGCGTGGCCTGGTCGGAGGTGATCAGCGCCTTCTGAATGGCCTTGTTGCGCAGCTTTTCGTAGTCCAGTCCGGCCCCGTCGTCGGTAATCTCGATATTGACTTGCCCGCCCTCGTGAAAGGCCCGCAGGAAGAGCAGGCCCTCGGGATCCTTACTCGCCGCCTGACGCGTTGCCGGAGCCTCAATGCCGTGATCGACCGCATTGCGCACCAGATGGGTGAGCGGATCTTTGATGGCCTCGATGATGGTCTTGTCGAGTTCGGTCTCCTTGCCTTCCATCTCGATACGCACCTGCTTGCCGCAGCCCAGGGCCACGTCGCGCACGGTGCGCGGGAATTTGCTCCAGATGTTGCCGATGGGCTGCATGCGCGTCTTCATCACGCCTTCCTGCAGTTCGGTAGTCAGCAGGTTAAGGCGCTGGCTGGTTCCCAGCAGCTCGCTGTCTTCGATCGAATTGGTGTACTGCACAATCTGATTGCGCAGCAAAACCAGCTCTCCCACGCGGTTCATGAGCCGGTCGAGCTGGCTGACGTCGACGCGGATGGTGCTGTCGCTGGCGCTGGGCCCGCGCGCCTGTTGCTGGGTGTTTAAGCCCTCCACCACATCCTGCGGCTGCACCGCGCCCTTGGCCACCAGAATCTCGCCCACATGGCGCGGGTCGCCGGCGCTCTGCTGTTCGATGGCTTCGGAGACTTCGCCCACCGTGGCTTTGCCGCTGCCGATAAGGATGCTCCCCATGCCGGGTACCGGTTCGAGTGGCGTCTTCTGCGGGGCATCCGCCTTCACCGGGGGCGGCTCGGCGGCCGGCTTGGCATCCACTTTTGTCTGCAAGAGCCGGTTCAGGGTGGCGATCAGTTCCTGATCGTTGCGTTGCCCCTCGTTCCCGGTGGCTTCAATGCTGCCCAGCATCTGGCGCACCGCATCCACCATGGCCAGCAAGGCGGTGGTGATTTCCGGAGTCAGCGCGAGCAGCCCGTCGCGCAGGCGCGCCAGCAGACTTTCCCCCACGTGGGTGACGGCCTCCAGTTGCTGGAAACCGAGAAAACCCGAGGCGCCTTTGATGGTGTGGATGGTGCGGAAGATGCTCGCCAGCGTGTCGCGGTTGCCGGGGTCCTTTTCGAGAGCGACCAGGTCCAGGTCGAGCCGGTCCAGGTTCTCGTAACTCTCGACTAAGAATTCTTTAACGATCTCGGCATCACTCATAAAGCAAACCTTTTCTTGGGCTCAGGCTTTCTCTGTCCAACGCGTCGCGCGCTGCGCCCGGTTGACAATCTCTGGATCGCGATAAGAGGAAACAATCGGTTAACTGCCAAATAATTTCCGGATTTGCACGTTGCCTTCTATCGGTCATCGCCGCCCGGACTTTAGTCGGCTTTCCCGCACAGATTGCCGAAGATCTTCGGCAGGCACGCTCGGTCGATCGAGCTTTGCCCCGCGCCTCTAGCGGCCCTCTCTGCGGGCACGGCCCGCAGAATGACGGCGCTATTTCACCATCGCCTCGTGCTAAGTGGCCGCTGTTGTTTAGTTAACAGTTAACTAATCTGACGTTGCGCCGGCTCTTCCCGCCGTGCAGATCGTTTGCCAGAAGAAATTCGCACACCGTTACGAAGGGCTAGCTCTACCTTGTGCAGGCCGGCACGAGCACTTATCGCAAGTTAGCACCGCTGCCGGGTCCAAGCGGCCTCCCCGGCAAAAGCCCTGTCTTTCCCCCGCGACTGGACGCGCGGTGTGTTACAGTAATGTCAAGTTGATGTGCTCGGCCTAACATGGGTGGGTTATTCGATCCTCTTCCTAACTTAGTGATCTGCCCGATTGGAATTAGGACTGTCAGGAGGTTCCTTGACTCCGTAGAGGTTAGCAGTGGATACGCAGGGCACAGGTGGCAGCCGGGTTGAGATTCGTTCGATTCCCTGGCAATTTTCTGCCCGGGGCTACGAACTGCTGGATCAACTGTTCGTGCCGCTGCTCTCTACCGCGCAGCTGGCCAACGATCTCATGGGAGTGCGTGCCCGCGGCGAAAGTTCGGCGGAACAGGCTGCGACCTTTATGGCGGGAGAACTGCTTCGCGACGTCAGCTTCATACCTGTAAGAGCCCGGGAAGAAGGCGCCTTCCATCTTTATCAGCTGGATTTTGGGGCGGATACCTTTGAAGTGAAGACCAGTGTCTTCAGCGGGCAGACGAACAAAGAGGCCTTGTTTCGAGTAAAGGTCCAAGGTCGTATCCGCGGAGATAAGTTCCAGGTGCTGGACTCTACCACCGGAGCCGCGCTTTTTTCCTTCACCCGATTTGAAGCTGAGAAGCGCGATTTCTTCGTTCGCGAGTTTCCCTTTCTTGCCCATGAGTCGCGCAAAGATCCGGAGCTGTTTGAACACGGCGGGGATGTGCTTGCGCGGGAAACCATCGATCTGGTGTTGGGCATTCCCCTGTCCCGGGAACTCGTCACAGTGCGGGTGGAGAAGCTTGCCGGCAGCCTGGAGGCCGAGGTCAAGAGCCCAACCAGCGACGCGGCGATCATGAAGCTCTCGCTTTCAGCGCTGAACAACATCTCGAAAGCGGTAAAGATCATTGCAGAGTATTTGGCTGCGAATCCAAGCGCACGAAAGCTCGTGGACAGCAGTTCAGTCGTTCCGCAGACGGAGACAGTCGTCCCTCAACAGAAGAACGGGGAAGTGAAACCGGGTTGAGAGGAGATGCTTCGCCGACTTCTTTGGTTCACAGCCAAAGCAAGGGGGCCAAACCCGCCACTGCCAGGCCCGTCAGCAGCCCCAGGCTTTGCACGCCGGTTTTGCGATCGGCCAGGCTGTAGGCGTAGATTCCTTTCACCAGGTTATTGCTGGCGGCGGCGATGAGAACCGCGAAGGCGGCCACCTTCAGGGGGGTGAGTGTGCCCGCGGCTTGGGTCATACCCATAATGAATGGATCCACGTCCGTTACGCCCATGATGGCTGCCAGCGTGTTGACGCCCGCCCTTCCGAGATAAGTAACGGCCAGTTGAGTCGCCACCAGCATCGCCAGGAACAGGAGCGCAAACAGAAACGCGGCCAGCAGTTCCAGCGGATTTCTTGGTTCGTATTCACGTTTCACCTCAGTGGCCTGCTCATCCGGTCGCCTGGACCAGAACCAACCGATCGCGATAGCAGCCACCGCGAGGACGAGAAATCCGGGAACCAGCATCCGCGCAAGCTGAGCGTTGAAGATTGAGATGAGGGCAGCCAAGCGCAAATACATCACACCCGACGCGATCAGGGTGCACCCCGAGAAGAGATGGGGACGCTGTTCGCGGGCGGCCCNGCCGCGAGAGCACCACCGTAGTCACGGTCGACGAATAGGCACCGCCCAGCAGCGCCGCCAGCACCACCCCGCCGTGCTGTTTGGTCAACTTCTGCACGACGTAGCTGCCGTACGAGATGGCACTTACGGCAACCACCACCAGCCAAGTCTTGAACGGATTGATGTGAAAAGGCCCGAATTCGTGCTTCGGGAGAATCGGAAGAATGACCGCCGTGAGCAGCAGGAACTTGCCAAAGGTAAGGATCTCATCGGGAGGAATGCGCCCCGCCAGCTTTTCCAGAACCTCCTTCAGCTCGAGCAGCAGCAGGCTCGCGACACTCAGCGCCGTGGCGGTCCAAAAGTGCCCATAGTAGACGAGCGCACCAACCAGGAACGTGGCCAGCCCGGACATCTCGGTGGTGACCCCGGCCGCCTCCGTAGAAGAAAGCTTGTGCCAGTACGAGAGCAGGAGAAAACTGCCGACCACAAGAAAGCCGAGCGTGAGCGGGACCAGCTGCTTGTCCGCCAGCAGAGCGACCGAGTAGCCAATCAGCCCGATCAGCGGGAAGGTGCGCACTCCGCCGAAGGCGTAGTGCCCACCCGCCTTATGCTCCTCACGCTCCAGCCCAATCAGGAAAGACAAGAAGAGAACCAGAAGAATTTGCACCGCTTCGCGCGGCAGCCATTGGTAGAGTTCCAACTCCACTGGTGCTGGGCCTCCGGTTACGCCGCAGGCATTGTGTCACAAACACGGCAAAGTCACTATATGAATACGGAGATTGCGGTTGCGAGGCGCAAGCAAGTTCAGATTTCCTTACCGCTTGTATCCGATCTTGCGCAGCAGGTCGCGTCGCCACGCCACATCAGACGCGCCTTCTATTCCTTTGGGTGAGCTGCCGTCAATAACGCCCAGCGCGCCACGGCCTTGCTCGCTTTGCGCCACGATGATTTCGACCGGGTTGGCCGTGGCGCAGAAGATGGAACACACCTCGGGCACATTGCGGATCGCGCCCAGCACATTGATCGGGTAGGCATTCTGAAGCAGAAGCACAAACGTATGACCGCAGGCCAGAGCCTGAGCATTACGTATCGCCACATCCTGGAGAGTCTTGTCATTTCCCTCGGAACGTGTCAGGCACGCACCGGAGCTTTCGTTAAACGCCAAGCCGAACTTGGCCTGGGGCACGGTGGTTGCGACCGCCTCGTAGAGATCCTCTACGGTCTTGATGAAGTGAGACTGTCCGACGATGATGTTGGCATCGGCCGGAACTTCCATGCGAACCGCTAGCATTTCAAGCATGGCTTTTCTCCCCTGCTTAGGAATGTAGGAAATAACTCTCACGCGATGCGCTTGCGCTCCACGCGCGCGCGTTCCACGTAGCGCCCGGTCTTGACGTCCACGCGGATGGTTTCGCCCGGAGCAATGAACAGCGGGACGCGGACGGCGAGACCATTCTCCAGAATGGCTTCCTTCCAGGCATTGTCTGCCGGTGAGTGAGACGGCGCTGCCGTGCGGGCCACACGGGCCTCCGCTACCTCGGGGAAGACCACGCTGATCGGTTCGCCTTCAAAGAACTCCACCGGCAGCTCCATCCCGGGCTGCAGGAAGGATCTCGCGGCTCCAAGGATGGTGCCAGGAATCTCAATCTGCTCGAAGTTGTCCGGACGCATGAACGTGCAATTGTCGCCGTCGGCGTAGAGGAACTCCATCATGCGGCGCTCAAGCTCCNAGGTCCTCCAGCCTTTCCTGCGGGCGGAAGTGCGGCTCCCACATGCGGCCACTTCGCGCGTTGATCAGCTTGGTCTTGACCACCCCGCCCATCTTCGCTGCCCCGGCCTTGGACTCTACTTCGAGCACTTTGTAGATCTGGTCCTCAATGCGGATGACCATTCCTGCGCACAACTCTGATGCGATGACCATGGCGAGCCTGCCCCGTACCAGATTTAATTCTTGTCGGAGTTCCCAACCAAAGTATCTTGATTGCTCCGGTCACTTGCCATTCTCCAGCCGGATACTTTGGCCTGCTGTGACTGAAATCACGCCTTTAGGTTTTTGGATTCTATGTCCGAAGGTGGAAGAAAAAGCTAAGGCACTCGTGTGAGTACAGCTGCGTGTCTCTGAGCGGAGTCGAATGAGCAGAGCAAATCTCCTCAGCACGCCGTGATATGGGTCACAGCCGCAGAAGGCAGGAAGGCACGACAATTTACAACGACTGGTCAGGCAATGTATTTTCCTCTTGAGTAAACCTGACCCAGGGAGGCCTGCCATGCCAACCACTGCGAAGAAGAAGCGGTCGAAACGCCCGATCGCGAAAGCAAGTCGTAAGGCTCGCAAGAGCGAGAAAGTCGATGCGGCGGCCNGAAACGCCCGATGGCGAAATCAAGTCGTAAGGCTCGCAAGAGCGAGGAAGTCGATGCGGCGGCCACCATTCGCCGGATCGGCGATGATTGGGCTCGCCACTGGAACGCAGGCGAACTCGACGGAGTCGTCGCGGCTTACGCAGAAGACGCCGTTTATCTTCCGCCCCACCATGCCGCTGTTCATGGGCGCGATGCCATCCGCGAGTATGTGAAGGCGCCGCTCAGCCATGGCGTCTCCGACCTGGCGTTCGACGTCACCTACATTAAGCAACAGGGGCCGATCGCCTGGGATGTCGGAACCTACCGCATGACCATTCCTCAGAGTGACGGTACGAAGCGCGAGGATCGCGGCAAATACCTTACCGTGTGGCGGCGCGTAGGGAAGAACTGGCTGATTGCCGCCGACGCTTGGTCGAGTGATTTGCCGCCCGCGAGTTAGCACCTCGTCATCCTGAGTAAGCGCCTTTTGCGCAGCGAAGTTGAGGCGTCTTGCGGGCCCATTCGACAACTTCGCTTTGCTCAGTTGCTCAGNGGCAGGCTAAGAACTGAGCCTGCAGCCGAAATCCCGGACTGAGTGAGGGCGTTCCTACCCTGAGCGGAGTCGAAGGGACCTGGACGTGCTGCGGTTGGCGCGCTTCCCTTTCCGTGTTTCCAATCACATAACCCTGTGATGCTCATCGTCGATCCCCTTTAACGCCGCTGGATAAGCTGAAAATGTTTGCGAAGTGGAGGGGGTCGAAGTGCGCGAAGCCGTTCGGGCGCTGTGGCCGGAGATCGACTGGATTCAGGAGCCGTTACTGCGTGAACAAGTTACGCAGGTTTGGATCAAGGCTCTCGAGCGCAGCCCGCTCCAGCCCGACGATCTGCAGAAGATTCCGTTCACGCTTCTGGTTCCCGACTGTCCCATCACTTTCATGGAGCACAAGCGCTGCGTGGTGCACATCGCGCGCGCCGGCGCTCAGGCCATGCAGAACTTCATGGGGCGTGCATTGCCGATCGACATGGATACGGTAATTGCCGGCGCGATTCTGGCCGACGTGGGCAAGCTGCTCGAATACGAACTCGGCCCGGACGGCAAGAGCTGCCAGAGTGAACGCGGCGAGGCGCTGCGCCATCCCTTTACCGGAGTGGCGCTGGCGCTGGAGTGCGGCGTCCCCGACGCGGTTTGCCACATCATCGCGGCGCATGCCGCCGAAGGCGATCTGGTGAAGCGCACGACCGAAGCGTTCATCGTCCATCACGCCGACTTCATGGCGTTTCTGCCCTTCAAGAATCCGAAGAACGTTAAGGCCAGGCCTTAAGGAGAATTCCTTGTCCGACTCGAAACCGACTTCCGCAGTGAAAGAACCCGTGACCGCGAAAATGTCGCGCTGGGCCGCCGGGCTCCAGTTCAGCGATTTGTCGCAAGAGGCCGTGTATCAGGCCAAGCGCTTTCTGCTCGACTCGGTGGGCTGTGCTTTGGGTGGATACCAGCAGCACGACGTGAAAATCGCGCTGGACGTTCTNCGACGAGATTGCTGGGCCGGGCCCGGCCACCGTGATCGGCACGGGCAAGCGGATGGATCCGGTCTCTGCCTCGTTGGCCAACGCACTGATGATCCGCTGCATGGACTACAACGACATTTATTGGAAGCAGGACCCGTCGCATCCATCCGACATTTTTCCGGCGGCAATGGCCTGCTGCGAACGTGCCAAGGGCGATGGCCGGGAACTGATCGGTGGTCTCGTGCTCGGCCACGAGTTCGAGATGCGTTTTTGCGAAGCGGCTTTCCCGGGAATCCGCGAGCGGGGCTGGCATCATGCGACGCTGACCGCGTTCGTTTCGCCGATTGTCGCCGGGCGCGCGCTGCGTCTTTCCTGGGAGCAGATTCAGCATGCCATCGGCATTTCGGCCAGCCGCCACTGCACGCTCGGCGCAGTGACTGCCGGCAAGCTGACCATGATGAAGAACACCGTCGATCCGATGGCCACGCAGAGCGGCGTGCTCGCGGCACTGCTTGCGGAGAAGGGCTACACCGGTCCCGAGCACGTCGTAGACGGTAAGGAAGGCCTGACTCACTGCTTCGGTCCGCACTGGAAGCTCGATCTGTTGACCGAAGGGCTCGGAGAATCGTGGCGCATCACCCAATGCGGCATGAAAGCGTTTCCGACAGAAGCGTTGACCCACACGCCGATTTCGGCGGTGCTCGACTTGGTCAAAGAGAACGATCTGCATCCTGAACAGGTCGAGAAAATCCAAGTCCGGTCGCTGGCCCGCGCGGCCGACATTCTTTCGGATCCCAGCAAATACGACCCGCACACGAAGGAGACTGCGGATCATTCCCTGCCTTACGTGATTGCAGCTGCACTGGTCGATCGGCAAGTCACGCCAGCGCAATTCACCGTGGCGAAGATCATGGACCCGAAGATTCGTGAGCAGCTGAAAAAAGTGGAAGTAGTGGCCGACCCCGAGATCGAAAAGGTATTTCCAGCTCTGCAACGAGTTGTTGTGCGTATCGCCACCACCGACGGGCGCTCGCTGGAACGGCAGCTTGATTTTCCCAAGGGAGATCCGCGGAATCCATTGACCGATCAGGAAGTCGAAGAAAAGTTTGCTGCGCTGGCTGAGGGCGTGCTGTCGAACGGCGCCCAGAACAAGTTGAAAGAAGCAATCTGGAATTTGGAGAAAGTCGACCGCGTCAGCCGTTTGATGGCGCTGATGCAAGCCGACGTCACCGGCAACAAAGTGTCCAGGCCCCAGCGAAAATCTGGAACCGCGGCAACGGCCAAGATCNCGCAAGCCAGTGCCTGCGTAAGGCGGGCGTCCGACTGGCCCCACATGGCTTCTATTGGAGTTCAGTATGCCTCAGACCATGGTTGAAAAAATCGCGCAGACGCATCTTGCGGAAGGGCCCAGGCGTCCTGTGCGCGCCGGCGACTTCGTTTCCATCCAGCCCCGGCAGGTAATGACGCACGACAACACCTCGGCCGTGATGAGCAAGTTCAATGCGATCGGCGCAAAAAAGATTCACGATCCCGCGCAGTTGGTCTTCGCTTTGGATCACGACATCCAGAACCACAACGAAGCCAACCTGAAGAAATATCGTTCCATTCAAGCGTTCGCTAAGGTGCACGGCGTCGATTTCTATCCAGCCGGGTCGGGCATCGGCCATCAGATCATGGTGGAGCGCGGCTACGTTGTGCCGGGATCGTTCGTGGTCGCCTCCGACTCGCACTCCAACATGTACGGCGCGCTGGGCGCCATCGGCACGCCGGTCGTGCGCACCGACGCTGCCGCGGTCTGGGCGACAGGGGAGTTCTGGTGGCAGATTCCGCGCTCCATTCAAGTTGTTCTCGAGGGCGAGTTGCCCGAAGGCGCCACCGGCAAAGACGTCATCATCACCCTCTGCGGTCTCTACAACCACGACGAAGCGCTCAACGCGGCCGTCGAGTTCTCCGGGCCGGGCGTGCCCAGCCTGTCGATGGATGCGCGTCTCTCTATCTCGAACATGAGCACCGAGTGGGGACCACTGGTGGCCTGGTTTCCGGTGGACGACGTCACCATCGACTATTTGCGCGCTGTTCACGAAACGCTGCAGCAGCAGGGGATCGAGCGTTTTACGGATGAAGATGTTGCTCGCTGGGCGAGAACGCCGCCGAGCCCTGATGCCGATGCGACCTATGCCGCGCGCATCGTCCTCGACCTCGCGCAAGTGACGCCGCATGTCTCTGGACCGGACACCGTTCAGGTGATGCAATCGCTCGCTGCGGTCGAACAGAAGAAAGTGTCTATTCACAAGGCATACCTGATTTCGTGTGCGAACTCGCGCGTCGAAGACCTGGAGGCTGCGGCCTGGGTCCTGCAAGGGAAAAAAGTTGCGCCCGGCGTACAGTTCTACCTGGGAGCAGCCAGCGCCTGGGTGCAACAAGAAGCCGAGCGCCGCGGCATTTGGCAGACGTTGCTCGACGCAGGCGCTCACGCGCTCCCGCCGGGTTGCGGACCGTGCATCGGTCTGGGTGAGGGCCTGCTCGAAAAAGGAGAAGTCGGCATCTCAGCCACCAATCGCAACTTCAAAGGCCGCATGGGATCGCGCGAGGCGCAGTGCTATCTCGCCAGCCCCGAGGTGGTCGCGGCCTCGGCCGTCGCGGGCTACATCACCGGGCCGCATGGTTTTGCCGATCGTGTTCCGGATCGCCAGTACGACATTTTCAGCGGAAACGGGAAGGGAAGCGGCGAGCGGGTCGAGATTCTGCACGGGTTCCCCGAGCGCGTGAAGGGCCGCTTGGTTTTTCTGCCGCAGGACAATCTCAATACCGACGCCATCTACGGAAAGGACTACACGTATCGCGATGACATGACGCCGGAAATGATGGCCAAGGTCGTCATGGAGAACTACGACCCGCAATTCCATGCACGCGTGCACGCGGGAGATGTGATCGCAGGCGGCTTCAACTTCGGCACCGGCTCGAGCCGCGAGCAGGCCGTCACTTGCCTCAAGGCCAAAGGGATTCCGCTGGTCATTGCGGCGAGTTTTTCGCAGACCTATCTGCGCAACGCTTACAACAACGGTTTCTTGTGCGTCGAGGTTCCGGAGCTGGTGAATTGTCTGCGGAAACAGTTTGCCAACCAGATCGAAGCCAAAGAGAAGACGGTCATCTCCGGCGATGAAATGGAAATCGATTTCACCACCAGCGTGATCAGTTGGCGCGGCAAGCGGTTTTCCTTCCCGTCCCTGGGCAGCGTCCCGCAGTCCCTCGTGATTGCCGGGGGAGTGGAAAACATGGTGGCAAGAAAATTGGGATTAAGTGCGTAATTGAGAAACTGAGCAATTGGGTAATTGAAAAGACAGAGTGACAACAAGAGGTTTTCAATTAGTCAATTGCCAATAGTCAATTGCCAAATTGCTCAATGACTCAATCAAGGACAAATCATGCCCAAATATACCGTCGTCACCATGCCCGGAGATGGAATCGGCAATCAAGTTTTGCCGCAAGGTTTGCGACTCTTGAAGGCGGTCGACTTCGACGCCGACTTCATTCACGCCGATATCGGCTGGGAGTGCTGGTGCAAGGAAGGTAACGCGCTGCCCGAGCGCACCGTCGAACTGCTGGCTAAACACAAGCTCGGACTGTTCGGCGCCATCACTTCCAAGCCGAAGAAAGAAGCTGAGGCAGAGCTGGCGTCCGCGCTCAAAGGCAAAGGCTACTCGTACTTCAGTCCGATCGTGACCATGCGCCAGCGCTTCGGTCTGGATACATGCATCCGGCCGTGCATCTCGTTTCCTGGCAACCCGCTGAACTTCATTCGCAAGCGGCCCGACGGCGGCTTCGAGGAGCCGTTCGTCAACGTGGTGGTCTTCCGGCAAAACACCGAGGGTCTCTATGCCGGGGTCGAGTGGACGAATCCGCCCGAGCAGGTGCGCGCTGCTCTAGCCACTCACCCGAAGTTCAAACCTTTTTCCAACACTGCCGGGCCCGACTTGGCCATCTCCGTCCGAATCATCACCCGCCATGCCGCGCGCAAGATTTGCCGGGCTGCCTTCGAGTGGGCGCGCAAGTACGGATACAAGTCCGTGACTATCTGCGAAAAACCGAACGTGCTGCGCGAAACTTCCGGCATGATGGAAGACGAAGCCAAAGCGGTGGCGAAGGAATATCCTGAAATCGCGCTGTGGTCGACGAACATCGATGCACAGACCATGTGGCTGACCAAGAATCCGGAAGACTACGGTGTAGTCGTGGCATCGAATCTGTTCGGCGATGTAATCTCCGACGCATTCGCGGGCTTGATTGGTGGCCTCGGTTTCGCCGCCTCGGGTAACATCGGAGATGAAGTCGCAGTCTTCGAACCGACGCACGGCTCGGCGCCGAAATACGCGGAACTTGATCCGCCTATCGTCAATCCCATCGCGATGTTTCTTTCGGCGGTCATGATGCTGGAGCACATCGGTGAAACTGAGAAGGCAAAGCAGATTCGTGACGCCATCTCTGCCGTGGTGAAAGAGGGCAAGGTGCGCACCTATGACATGATGCGCATCCCAGGCGGCGCGAAGGCGATCGGTCAGGGCGCGGCCAGCACGATTCAGATGACCGATGCGGTGCTCGCCAAGATTGAAACCGGGCGTGAATTGGCTCTGGCCACGGCCGGGGAGCGGGAGTTGCTGTGAAACTCAGTCAGGCCATGGAAATTTTTTACGCCGAGGTTCAGAAAGAGAACCTTGACGATGCGAGCGCGCTACCGCAGAAACTGCTGGCCTTGCTGAATGGTGGATTCGCCGAGGACGAGGGATGCATCTTTCTCTCATCGCTGAAAAAAGGTGCGCCAGTCCAGCGCATCGACTTTCCTCATCGGACCGCCTATGAGTGTTTCGTGAACCATGTCCACGTCGAAGACTACCTCGAAAACGGCGGCCTGACTCCGCTGGAGATGTTGGGGCGCGGCATCGCGCTCGCGCGAGAACTCAAAGAGCGTCTTTCCCGCCTGCATGGGAAGAAACACTTTCGCGTCATCGTGGCGTTTGACGGATCGAGTTGCACCGTGCGGTTTCACACCATCCGGCCCGACGAAGAGTGGGTCGACAAACACGTGAACGGATACGGAAAAGAAGCGATCGCCATTCTTGACACACACGAGTTGGAACCATGAGCAGCGTGATCGAAACCAACGCGGCGCCCTACGGCGAAGCCGGACATTGCGGCGANGGCAGTGCGCTCCGACATGCACGTGAGGATTGAGCCGCGGGAGCGCGGAGGCATCGACATTGAGCTCGAATCGCGGGTCAAGCCTTACTACGGCGATGCGATCCGCAGGCAGGCCGAAGACGTGCTCGAAGCTCTGGGTGTGCGTCATGCGCAGGTGACGGTCCACGATGAGGGCGCTTTGCCTTTCGTGATCTCGGCCCGCATCGAGGCCGCGGCCCGCCGCGCCGGTTTGGGCGAAGGCACGCGCGTTCTGCCTGATCGGCTGACATTACCCGAGCCTTCGGCGCGCGATCGCCTGCGGCGTTCGCGGCTCTACGTGCCCGGCAGCGAGCCCAAGTATTTCATCAATGCTGCGCTGCACGGTCCGGATGCCATCATCCTCGATCTGGAAGATTCCGTGCATCCCAGCGAGAAAGATGCGGCACGTCTGCTGGTGCGCAATGCGCTGCGAGCCGTGGACTTCCTGAGCTGTGAGCGCATGGTGCGCATCAACCAATTGCCACTCGGTTTGGACGATCTCGAAGAAATCATTCCGGAATCCCCCGACCTGATTCTCATTCCTAAAGTAGAGACTCCGAACCAGGTTCTCGCCGTCAGCCAGCAAATCGAGAGAATTCAAAATGATCACGGCATCGGCCGCACAGTGTGGCTGATGCCGATCCTCGAGTCTGCTTTGGGAATTGAGAATGCGCTTGAGATCGCCAAGGCCAGCCCTCAGATTGTCGGTTTGACGATCGGCCTGGAGGACTATACGGCCGATCTGGGCGTGGTGAAGACCACGACCGGCGAGGAGTCGCTGTTCGCGCGGCAGCGAGTCGTCAACGCAGCCCACGCTGCGGGCGTGCAGGCCATCGATTCCGTCTTCGGTGACGTGGGCGACATGGAGGGCCTGCGCGCATGGGCCGTGAATTCGCGGGCCTTGGGCTTTGAAGGCATGGGCTGCGTGCACCCCTTGCAAATCGCCGTGATTCACGAAGCCTTTGCGCCGACCGCCGCGGAGATCGAAAAAGCACAGAGAATCGTCGACGCCTATAACGAAGCGCAACAGAAAGGCCTTGGCGTAGTCAGCCTGGGATCGAAGATGATCGATCCGCCGGTCGTGCAGCGAGCTCTGAAGCTAATCGCCCGGGCGCAGGCGATGGGATTGGCTGGGCCGACAGCTACGAAAGCCCTAACGGCAGTTCCGCAGGTGCAAGAGCAGCCGAAGTTTTCAGCCGGCAAGGAATTTTGATGGCGATCCTCGAAAAAATCGACCTGGCGCTTAATGCCGCCGGCCGCCACGTACCGGAGACAGTCAACGGCCGGCCCCAGGTTCCTTACATGGGAGTCGCGAAGTATCGGCCATGTGGAAGTAAAGCGGCGCCTCCCATCTGCACCGCCGCAGATTATCCAACGAATGGTGACAAGCGCGTTGCCGACCTCGAAACCGTGTTGCGCAAATGCGGGCTGCGCGACGGCATGGTCATCTCGTCTCATCATCATCTTCGCGACGGCGATCGCGTCGCTCTGATGGCGCTTGAGGCCGCCGCACGAATTGGCGTCAGAGACCTGATGTGGTTTCCCAGCGCGTCATTTCCCTCGCAACAAGGCGCGATCGAACTGATGCAGGCTGGTGTCATCCACCACATCGAAGGCAGCATGAACGGCCCCTTGGGCGACTACTGCACGCAAGGCAAGATGCGGGGCATGGGTGTTCTGCGCTCGCACGGCGGACGCTGGCAGGCCATTCAGGACGGCGAAGTCCACATCGACATCGCGGTCATCGCTGCGCCCACTGCCGATCCTTTCGGCAACTGCGACGGCTCGCACGGCAAGTCCGCCTGCGGCTCGCTCGGCTTCGCGCTGGCTGATTCGCTGTACGCCCATCACGTCATCGTCGTCACTGACAACCTGGTTCCATTCCCTTGCATTCCGTGGCAGATCCAGGGCAACAACGTCGATTACGTCGTCGAGGTTGATTCCATCGGCGATCCCACGAAAATCGTGTCAGGCACCACGCAGATCACGCGTTCGCCCGACCGCCTGCGCATTGCCGAGTTTGTTGCGCGTTTTCTGCGCGACGCCGGAATCATGCGCAACGGCTTTTCGTTTCAGGCGGGCGCGGGCGGCATCGCGCTGGCCTTTGTCGCCTACCTCAAGCAGATGATGAAAGAGGCCGGCCTAAAAGCCCGCTTCGTGCGCGGCGGCTCGACCAAATATCTGGTCGAACTGCTTGAGGAAGGCCTCACCGACTACATCCTCGATGGTCAGACGTTCGACCTCGACGGCGTGCGCTCCATCGCCGGTAACCCGCGACACGTTGCAACTTCGCCGTTCACATCGTACAACTATCACGGCAAGGGAAACTTTGCCTCGATGGTCGATGCCGTCGTGCTCGGCGCCACTGAGGTCGATACCGACTTCAACGCCAACGTCGTCACTCACTCCGACGGACGCCTTTTGCACGGCATTGGCGGATGGCAGAACTGCCTGGCGGCTGGCTGCACCATTCTCGCGGTGCCCTCATTCCGCGATCGCATCCCCGTCATCGTCGACCGGGTGACAACGCTCTGCGGTCCACGCGAACTCATCGACGTGGTGGTGACCGAGCGCGGCATCGCTATCAATCCGCGGCGCCAGGATCTGATCGATGCGGTGCAGGGATCGAGGCTCCCGATTCGTCCCCTCCAGGACATCAAGGCCGAAGTCGAACGCATCTGCGGGGGCACGCCTCAGAGACCAAAGCCAGGCAACCGTCCCGTGGCCGTCGTCAAGTGGGTGGACGGCACGGTGCTCGATACAGTCTGGCAGGTCGGCTGAGCGCTGCCAATGGTGCGGACGACCCACCCAGACCTTCTACTGCTCTTCCTTCTTTTCCGCCTCTTTCGGCAGCGCCGACTCAATCCGCTTGCGCGGCAGCATCTGATCGCGCATCGCCGCATCGTAGACAAATCCAGCCACGATCACCGCGATCTGTTTCAGATCATCCGGCTGTAGGCGATCGTACACATCCATGTTCGAATGATGGGTGCGGCTCCCGTACTCGATCGGATCCTGGATGAACTGAAATCCCGGAATTCCCGCCGCATCAAACGACAAGTGATCGGTGCCGCCGGTGTTGCGCATGGTAAGAGTATTCATCCCGAGGTCTTTGAAAGGCTTCATCCAGGCTTCGAAAATCGGCGCCACCGGGGCACTCTCCTGTAAGTACACGCCGCGAATCCTGCCCGTCCCGTTGTCCACGTTGAAGTATGCAGAGATCAGCCTCTGCTCCGGTTTCACCGTGACTTCACCCGCCTCGCGCCGCAGAAGGGTCGGTCGGCCTTTCATCTCGGGTTCCTCCATCGGCGGCCGCGAACCGAAATGGTTCTGCACGTAGAACTGCGAGCCCAGCAGACCTTGCTCCTCGCCGGTCCACAGCCCAATGCGGATCGTGCGCCGCGGCCTTATGTCCAGCGCCTTCAGGATCCGTACTGCTTCCATCATCGTGACCGTGCCTGCGCCGTTGTCGGTCGCGCCCGTGCCGGAATGCCATGAATCGAGATGCGCTCCCAGCATCACAACTTCGTCTTTCTTGTCTGCGCCAGGAATCTCGGCAATCGTGTCGTACTGCATCGGATCGTCATCGTAGAACGTATTGACGACGTTCAGTTCGAGGGTCACATCTTTCTTCTGCGCCAGCAGACGCGCGATGCGTGTCCAATGCTCCGTAGCAGCCATGATTCGCGGAATGGTCGTCGTTTCGCCCGGCTTGTACGACCCACCTGATTGCACAAACACCGTCCCTCCACCCGACCCGTAAGCGTGTTCAATCACGGCAAGCACTTTTTCGTCGGCCAAAAACTGATTTAGCTCTTTCTGAAACTGCTGCCGCTTGAGGAACTCGGCATAGCGAAACGGAGGCCGTTCGCTGGGGATTTGATACTCGCTTATTCTCGCTAGATCATCGTCGCTCAGGCGCTTGAACGGGGCCTCTGTGATTGGTTTCAGATCCACGTCCGGGCCGAAGATCGCGATCATTCCCGCCAGTTTGCCCTTGTACTTGTCGAAGTCTTTCTTGTCTTCGATGTTGACCCGGATGCACTTGCCCGTCACCACCCCATTCGTTCCGGGTGTCCAAGCCTCGGCGTAGGCGATCAGCGGGGCGACGTCGGGCGACGTGATACGCACGTTGACGTATTGATTCGCCCAGCCTCGGCCAAATGGGCCCCACGCCTCCAGACGCGCGTTGCTCAGCCCCATTGCGGTGAACTGGTCGCGCGTCCACTCGTTCGCGCGTTTCAGGTTTGGGGAGCCAGTGAGCCGCTCGCCAATCGAATCCATCAATCCCGAAGCGAACTCCATCACTTTGGAGTTGCGAAATCCTTCGTAACGAATCCGGGTCATCGCTTCCAGATCAACTTTTTCCTGGGACCACGTCAGGCTGCACAGCGAGGAAACCACAATGATCAAGCCCACGAATCGCGCGTTCCTTTTCATCACAGGTGCTCCTGAAAAAGATCAAAGCGGCGATTATATAGCGTAGGAGGGGCCGAGGTGGGAACCACCGCAATAGTTCATTCGGGAGTAGGCACGGAGCGCTCCAGTACGCAGAGCGGCTCTTGACACAATCACTTCTTAGTTACGGGACTCTCTGCTTTTCGTGCTGTATGTTCAGCGGTGTCTTGTTTTGTTTCTGTACTGACGTTACTGCCCGATTCATCCTCGTCGTTTTTGACAAGGTACTGCACTACGAGCGAGATGCGCCGGTTGGAAGCATCGAACGGGTCTTCCGGCTTGCGCAGCCGCTGATCGGCAAAACCCCGCACCTGTGTGACTTGGTCGCTCCGCACCCCGTTGGCCTGCATCAGCCGCCGGGCTGCGTTGGCGCGGTCTGCCGAGAGTTCCCAGTTGCCGTAGTTGGCTGAGGCTGCGTAGGGCCGGGAATCCGTGTGTCCTTCAATCGAAACTCTGTTCGGTATCTTTGCCAGTTCCCTGGCCAGCATGACCAATAGTTCTTGCCCGTCGGCATTCAGTTTCGCGCTGCCGTTGTCGAAGAAGGTCCCCGCCGGCGATTCTGTCAGTTCAATGCGCAGTCCCTCGGCCGTAACCGTCATCTCAATGTGGCTCTTGAGCTTCTCAAAGTCATCCATCTGCCGGATGGTGGCTTGCAGCTGATCTTTCAGCTTGGGCATGTTGTCTCTGGTGAGGATGAAGTTGTCGCCTGCGCCGGTCATGTTGGACCCGATCTTTTTCGACCATCCGGCCGGATCTTTGAAGTATCCCGCCACCGCCTCCTGGATTTTCTTGCTGGTGTTGAGCAGCCACAGCACGATGAATAGCGCCATCATGGCGGTAACAAAGTCGGCGTAGGCCACCTTCCAGGCGCCGCCATGGTGCCCGGCGTGTCCGCCTTTTTTCTTGATGATGACGATGGGCCGTGTTTTGTCCATAATGTGGTCCCGCTTACGTCGCCGCCGCCGCACCCGCGGCCTCTACCGCACGGTTGCCGCGGCAGGCCTGTTCCGTTTCGAGGAACGACGGCCGCACGTGGCCCGGGATTGCCCGCCTCGCCACTTCCACCGCCATGATCGGCGCGCTTCCCTTCAGGAAAGACACCATAAACACGCGCAGCACGTAGAGATAAGCGTGCTCTTCGTCGGCCGTCTTGGCCATGTTTGCCGCAATCGGTCCCACCAGCCCGTAACACAGCAGAACGCCCAGAAACGTGCCCACCAGCGCCGCAGCGACTTTATGTCCGATCTCTTCCGGAGGCCCGCCCAGCGCGCCCATCGTGATGACGACGCCCAGCACTGCCGCCACAATGCCCAGGCCGGGCAGCGAATCCGCCACCGTGCTAAGCGCGGAAGTCGGCTGCGCGGCATCGTGGTGGAGCACCTCCATGTCGAGCTCCAGCAATTGGTCCAGCTCGAACGCGTCCATTCCGGTGATCGCCGTGCGCAGTGAATCGCATACGAAGTCTCGAATGTGGTGGTTATTCAGAAACTCCGGATGGTTGGAAAAAATCGCGCTCTTCTCCGGTTCTTCCACATCCGACTCGAGCGTCATCAATCCTTCTTTGCGCGCCTTGTTGAGCAGGTCGTACATCATCTTCAGCGTGTCGAGGTATCTCTGCTTGGTAAACGGCGAACTGCTGAACACTCCCTTGATTCCGCCAGCGATTTTCTTGAGAATGTGCAGGGGATTGGCGATCAGCACGGTTCCGGTTGCGGCTCCGCCGATGATGATCAGCTCCGCCGGCTGCAACAGCACGCGTAGGTTGCCATGCTCCATGAGGTAACCGGCCACCACGCAGCCAAAGACCACGACAATGCCGATGATCGAGAACATGCGCTAGCTCCCAGCACCTCCGCTGGCGCAGGCTCCCTCGGCCAGCCGCGATTGTTTGGTGGCGCCGTCATTCACCGATCTTTGGGCCCGCGCTAGCAGGGAGTCGATCGTGTCTTGGGCTTGCGCGGAGGCATGCCCAATGATGACTGGCAGCGAACGCTTTTCGCCCCACCATTGGATGTCGTCATTCGCCAGCATGCGGCGGATGCGCTCCCGCACTGCGTACAGCGCTTCTTCGCTGCAGCCGTTCAGAATCACCAGAAACTGATCGTCCCTCCAGCGCCCCACCAGGTCGGTCCGCCACAGCGCGCTCTCCAGCGTGCGCGCCACAGTCTGCAGGAACGTCGCGGCTGCTTCCTGCCCGGAATCGGCGCGGAAGTGGTCCAGACCTTCCAGCCGAATGCTCAGAATCCCAAACGGAACTTTGAGCTCCGCGAACCTGGCCAGCGTTTCCCGCAGGTAAGACTGCATGATGGTCTGGCTCGCGGCTCCCGTGGTCTCATCCACACAACCCGCCGCCTTCAGTCCATCCTCGTGATGGTCGACACTCTCGGTTGGCCGCTGTTCTTCGAAGCTTCCCGCCACCCCGACGATCAAGCCGTAGACGTTGCGCACTGGCACGGCCCGCATCCGCACCGTAACCTGGTGGCCTGCCTTGTGGTGCAGCCAACCCACAGTTTCCACCGGCCGGCCATTGTGGATGGCCATTCCCAGCGGGCACGACGCCCCGCACGTCGCCTCTTTCTTCTGGTCACAGTGATCGAGGATGTTTTCCTCGCACGAACGCCCCACCACCTCATGCCGCAGATAGCCAGTGATTTGTTCTGCGCCGTTGCTCCAGTACGCGATCTTCTTGTCCAGATCGAGCACAAAGACTCCGGTCGGCAGGCTCTCGAGGATGCTGCGGCAAATCTCGGAATCGCGAAATCCAGACATGTGCGGACGCACAACTACCTAACGGGTTTTCATCGGCAGAAAACCAGGCAGACTTAAAACAGGGAGCCTGCGTAGGGGTCTTCTTTCATGTGTAGTCAGTCCATGCAAGCAGCGCGTTTTCAGATCGATAGCGAAGTGGCACTTTGGCGGGATGTTCTGGCACGGAAGTGCCATTTGCAGAACGCCCCCCTGCGTTTAGTGTCGTAGCTGAGCAGTTCTGGGGGAGGGCTGCCCGGGCGCTCTGGACTCGCAAGAGTTCCAGGGCGCTCGTTATTTTTTGCATAAGAAGTCTGCCGATCGCTTCGACACCACGTACAGCGGGTCTTCTCCAGCGGCTTTTCGCCTAGCCCCGACGCGTGACTTGATTCCATGCGAACATTCCAGTGATGTCGCTGGCTGTTCTGATTGACTCAACAGTTAGGGTCGCGTTAGATTCGCCCCAATGATCGGCCAGACCATCTCGCACTACCGCGTGGTCGAAAAGCTGGGCGGCGGCGGTATGGGCGTGGTCTACAAAGCCGAGGACACCCGGCTTCACCGCTTCGTTGCTCTCAAGTTTCTGCCCGACGAAGTAGCGCGCGATCCTCAAGCCCTGGCCCGCTTCCAGCGCGAAGCCCAGGCGGCATCCGCCTTGAACCACCCCAACATCTGTACGATTCACGATATCGGCGAGGAAAACGGCCGGGCCTTCATCGCCATGGAGTACCTGGACGGCGTGACTCTGAAGCACCGCATCGCCGGCCGCCCGCTCGACCTGGAGATTCTGCTGCCTCTCGCCACTGAGGTCGCCGACGCCCTCGACACCGCCCACAGCAAAGGCATCGTCCACCGCGATATCAAGCCTGGGAACATTTTCGTGACCGCGCGCGGCCACGCCAAGATTCTCGATTTCGGTTTGGCCAAGCTTGCTCTCACTGCCACTTCGTCCACCCAGATCGCCAATCTCAAAACTCAGACCCTTTCCGTGGACGAAGAGCATCTGACCAGCCCCGGCACCATGGTGGGAACGGTCGCCTACATGTCGCCCGAGCAGGTGCGCGGCAAGGAACTCGACCTCCGCACCGATCTGTTCTCCTTCGGCGCCGTGCTCTACGAGATGGCGACTGGCGTCCTGCCCTTCCGCGGAGACACTTCGGCGATGATCTGTGAAGCGATCGTAAATCGCGCTCCACTCCCGCCCGTGCGCTTAAATCCTGACCTGCCCAGCGAACTCGAACGAATCATCAACAAGGCTCTGGAAAAGGATCGCGATCTCCGCTATCGCTCCGCCGCCGATCTGGAAACCGACCTGAAGCGCCTGAAGCGCGACACGGACTCGGGGAGGTCGGCCGTTACTGGCACAGCAGTTGTGTCATCCGTCGCTTCGGTGCGCCCAGTGCGCTGGCTGAAATGGGCCGCGCTCGCCGCCGCTACCATTATCGTCATAGCCGCGCTTGCTTTCTGGCTGCGCTCCCCGCTCCCGCCGCCGCGAATTACGGGATCAAAGCAGATCACGAACGACGGACTTCCCAAGTCAAATCTGGTTACTGACGGAAATCGTATTTACTTCACCGAGGCTTCGCCGGGTCACATGTCCATCAAGCAGGTGGCGACTGCAGGGGGCGAAGCGGCGGCTTTGAACATCCCGGTTCCTGATCCCATCTTGGTTGATATCTCGCCGGAAACATCCGAGCTGCTGGTAGCACAGGCGGTCGAATTTGCTGCTAGTCCCTACTGGTCTGTTCCTCTGCCCGCTGGCTCGCCGCGTCGGCTGGTCTCGGGCGCGCTTGGCGCCATGTGGACGCCAGACGGACAGCTTATGTTCGCGAAAGGGAATGATGTCTACATCGCCGACCACAATGGAGCTAACCCACGAAAGTTCACCACCGTTCCGGACCTCCCGGTCGGTGGGGCCAGCTTCTCTCCGGATGGAAATCGCATCCGGTTCGCGGTCTCCAACGTGGCAAACGCCACCTCTGCACTATGGGAAGCCCGCAGCGATGGCAGCAATATGCATCCGTTATTTCCCGGCTGGAACAATCCTCCCGACGAGTGCTGCGGTCACTGGATGCCGCATGGCAGATACTACGTTTTTCAGAGCGTTCGGGAAGGCGCCAGCAACATCTGGATCGTCCCCGACCACGTCGGCTGGTGGAGGAAAGCCGCTCGTGAACCGGTTCAGTTGACGACCGGACCCCTACAATTCCTAGATCCACTTCCCAGCAAAGATGGCAAGAAGCTTTTCGTGGTTGGCGTGCAGCCACGCGCGGAACTAGTTCGCTACGACACAAAATCCGGTGATTTTGTCCCGTATCTCGGCAGTATCTCTGCCGGTGACGTGGAGTTTTCTCGCGACGGTCAATGGATCACGTATATCAGCTACCCCGACAATACGCTTTGGCGCAGCAGGGCCGACGGAAGTTCCCGCCTTCAGCTCACCTATCCGCCTATGAGGGCCGCTTTAGCTCACTGGTCGCCTGATGGGCAACAGATCGTATTTTCAGGTGCTACACCGGGCAAGCCGTGGAAGGTATTCTTGATTTCAAGAGATGGTGGCAGTCCTGAGCCGCTCACTACTACCGAGGACATCCAGGAAACCGACCCCACATGGTCGAACGACGGCAGCCTGGTTGCCTTCGGGCACTATGACGCTTTGCGGCATGAACGAACGTTCATTGAGCTGTTCAACGTCAAGACCCGTCAGCTCACGCAGTTGCCCGATTCGCAAGGAATCTTTGGGCCCCGCTGGTCGCCCGATGGCCGTTACATCGTTGCCCTAACCGAAGCCGCAAACGACAAACTGATGCTGTACGACGTTAAGAGCCAGAAGTGGCACGCGTTAGACACCGCGGTCAACTCCTTTGGCTACCTTACGTGGTCTCGCGACAGCGCGTCGGTGTACTTCGACACATTGCAGACCGGCGCTAGTGCATTCTTTCGTCTGCGAATCAGCGACTCGAAACTGGAAAGGCTGGCCGACCTAAACAAAGTGAGACGATACGCCGATCAGTTTGGCGGCGGATCCTNCGTGGACCGGCCTCGGCCCCGGCGACGTTCTCCTGCTGCCCCGCGACATTAGCACCCAGGAAATCTACGCCTTCGACGTGCAGCTTCCCTAAGGCCGCCGTTCACCTGCGAATCGATTCACTTTCGCCCGTACCGTCCCATCCACTCCGCCTGCGCCAGGATGTGTCCCTTCATCGCCGCTTCCAGTTCGCGATTGCCAGCGCCTGCCTTGAGTGCTAGCTTCGCATCCAGCGCGAACAGCTTGAAGTAGTAGCGATGCGGCTTGCCCGGCGGCGGGCAGGGACCGTTGTAGCCCGTCTTGCGGAAATCGTTGCGCCCTTGCTGCGATCCGTCGTCCAGTTGCGCGGACTTGCTCACTCCCTCGGACAAGCCGCGCGCCTCTGGCGGCAGATTCCACAGCGTCCAGTGATTCCAGTTCCCGACCGGGGCGTCGGGATCGTCGACCAGAAGCGCGAAACTCTTCGTCCCCGCTGGCGGCTCAGCCCACGCCAGTTGCGGAGACACGTCGGCTCCATCGCAGGTGAACTTCCTCGCGATGTCGCCACCATCGGTGAAACTTGTGCTGGAAATTGAAAAGGCCATGGTGTTTCCTCCCTTTCCTGCGTGGGGCGATGACAATGTCTCGCGCACGACGCCGCGCCCGAGGAAGACCGTCGCGAACAGCAAGATGACGGTAAGTGTGTCACGCAGACACTCTTGTCCACGTATTCGCATCGGCTGCGGCGATTCCACATCGTCCTCCGCGGAAGTTTTCAGTTGGTGGATATGGTGAAGTTGACGGTAATCTTGGCCTGCGTCTCGACGGGCTCCGCACCCTGGTAGTGTGGCTTGAAGTGCCACTGGCGCACGGCGTCCTCGGCTGCTCTCGCCAGAATCGAGGGGCCACTGACCACGTGCAGATCCTGAATCGTTCCTTCTTTGCTGATCAGGGCTTGCAGAATCACCGATCCCTGCACCTTCATTTGCCGCGCCAGCAAAGGATAAGCCGGCCTCACGGGACGGCTCACCACTTGCGCCGTATCGGCCGACATCTGCACCCGCTCGGCAGCGTCGCTGGTCACCTTCGCCGCCATGTCGGTGCTGGCTGTCAAATCCGACGCCGATTGCGGGGGTGTGCCCGGCTGCAAATCCACTTTCACCGAGTTGCTGCCCGGCCTCACCGTGCGATGCGTGTCGCCTGCCACCACCTCCACTTCGAGCGGCGGCAGCACGGTTCTCTGCGTCGTCGCCGTCATCGGCGCAGTCGGCGGGGCCGGGGAAGTAGCTTCCTTCGCCGCCGACTTCGCACTGGTGGGATGCTTCTCCCTTGCCGCCGGCGCTGCCGTCTTCGCCGCGCTCGATGCGGGTTGCGCTGCAGCAGTCACCACCGGTGTGTTCCCAGCCGGTTGCTCCGATTCTGCTTCCTCGGTTTCGGGAAACCAGAAATCGCGGTCGTGGTAGAGAAGAAGTCCCAATGTCAGCAACAGCAGGGCCAGCGCCCCTACCATCAGCCGTTGCTGCCTGGGATCATAAGGCGCGCGCGGCTTCGCGGGCGTGATCAACTCTTGCTCTGTCTTGGGAACCAACGACTTGGGATTACCCATGGTGGAAACTGTCTACTCCTTGGGCACTGCGCTGCGCCTAGTATGCCCTGAAAAAGGCGCGAAGGCCAGTAAAAGCGTGCGCCGCTCCCGTTCCACTGGGGTCTGGGCTGCCCCTCACGCCTCGCGCATTATTCCCTAGCCAAGATCCCCCCTCCTGAACGAAACTTTGTTGCACATTGTGAATCCCATGCTGGGGAAGTTCCCCTGGGTCTGGGGAGAAATATGAAGCAGCCGAAGGCGGTTCCGAAGAAAGTCCTCGAAGCGAAAATGACCGAACACCGTTTCGCGCAAGTCAGTCGCCGCGAGCTGCTGAAGGTCGCGCCCGTCCTCGCCCTGGGAGCCTTTGCCATCCCACGCGTTCAGGAGTCGCTGCTCAAGAGAGGACTCGGCTTCAGTGACTGGGCTTCTAAAGTCCTGTTCCGCTCCGGACACCGGGCGACCACGTTCGCCGACTCCGACCTGACACCGTTCGAGAAGTTTCCCATCAACGATTATGACGTCGACGATCCCGGCGTGATCTTGGAGAACTGGACTCTGACCGTAAGCGGCGAAGTGCAAAGGCCCGGGGATTACACCCTGGCGCCGATCCAGGCGCTGCCGCGCATTCGGCAGAATACGCGCCACGTCTGTGTTGAAGGCTGGGACGTCATCGGACGATTCGGCGGCGCACGTCTGGCCGACTTTCTCAGAATGATCGGCGCCGATCTCTCGGCACGCTTCATCACCGTACGGTGTGCCGACGATTATTACGAGTCGCTCGACATGGCGACGGCGCTGCATCCGCAAACTCTGCTTTGTTATGAAATGTACGACCAGCCGTTGACGCGCGAGCATGGCGCACCGTTGCGTCTCAACGTGCCCACAAAGGTTGGCTACAAACAGGCGAAGTACCTGACGGACCTGAAAGTCACACGCGTACTCGACCGAGTCGGCTACTGGGAAGATCAGGGTTATTCGTGGTTCTACGGCCTCTGAAAAGCAATTGCTGATTACTGCTTGCTGATTGGTAATTGAAAACCCGAGCCGGTGGAGTTTTTCAATCAACAATCAGAAATCAGCAATCAACAATGAGGAGCGACGGCCATGAACGCCACCATCGAAATCATTCGGCCAAACGAAAAGGAAAAAGACGCCGAGCCTATCACCGTGGCCCGCGCCGTCTACGAGCATCCGGTGCCGGTGCGCCTGTGCCACTGGCTGAACGTGATCTCTTTGTTTGTGATGGTGGGCAGTGGCCTGCAGATTTTCCGCGCCTTCCCCAGCTTCGGCGCCAAGATTCCCCAGAAAGACCTCATTGACTGGCCCCGCCCCTTCGCGCTTGGCGGATGGCTGGGCGGTGCGCTGCAATGGCACCTCACCTTCATGTGGATCTACATTGCCACCGGCCTCGTCTACATTGGATATCAACTTTTCAGCGGTAACTACCGCCAGGTCTTGTTCACGCGTCGCGATCTGCCCGGCGTGTGGCCCATGGTGAAGCACTATTTTTTCTTCGGCCCCAAGCCGCCTTTGCGCGAAGCTTACAACCCGCTGCAGAAACACGCGTACACGACGGTGATCGGCTTAGGCGTTCTCTCGGTGCTCACTGGCCTGGTCGTCTGGAAGCCGGTGCAGTTTTCTTGGCTGGCGTGGCCGATGGGCGGTTTCCATTGGGCGCGTCTATGGCACTTTTTGACCATGTGGGCGATTCTCGCTTTTGTCCTTGGACATCTGGTGATGGTGATTCTGCACGGTTGGAACAATTTCGTTTCCATGCTGACGGGTTGGAAGAAGGACCCGGAGTACTGATTCAACAGGAATTGTTGATTGCTGATTTTTGATTGTTGATTGCCAAGCAGAGAGCCGAAGGGTTTTTCAATCAGCAATCAACAATCATCAATTCGGATCCGCAAGCACGATGTCACAAGCCAATGTGGTCTTGAACAAACCGGAGCCAGGGCCGCGCGAACAAGAGCTGATCGCGCGTGTGCAAGGCGGCCAGCACGAACTTTTCTACGAACTGGTGCGGCCCTATGAACGGCGCGTCTACGCGGCGGCGCTCGCCATCTTGCGCAACGAAGCTGACGCGGAAGACGTGGCGCAGGAGGCGATGCTCAAGGCTTTTGCCAGCATCCGCCAGTTTCGCGCCGAGGCGCGCTTCAGCACCTGGCTGATTCAGATCACGGTGAATGAAGCACTGATGCGGCGGCGAAGGGAGCGCACGGTGATGATGGAAGGCATCGACGATCGTCGTACCGGCCAGGGCGACGAGGAAAGCGAGTACACGCCCCGGGAATTCGCCGACTGGCGGGAGATTCCGTCCGAGGCGCTGGAGCGCAAGGAGATCCGGCAGCGGCTGACTGACGCTCTGGCTTCACTCGATCAGAAATATCGCGAAGTATTCGTGCTGCGCGACATGGAGCACCTCAATATTCAAGAGACCGCCGAAGCGTTGGGCATCTCCGTGGCATCGGTGAAGACGCGGCTACTGCGGGCGCGGCTCATGCTGCGCGACCTGCTGGCCGCCGGATGGGAGCAGGGCTGGTTCAGCCGCCTGCCTTTCGAGAAGGGGACGAAGCCATGGTAGTCAACTGCGAACAAGTGTGGCGTGAGATTTCCAACTACGTCGACGGCGACGTAGACGAGGCACTGCGCGCGGCGATGGACGAACACTTCCGCGGCTGCAAGCGCTGCACCTCAGTGCTTGCGGGCACACGCAACGTCGTCGAGCTCTATGGTGACGAGCGCATGCTGGAAGTGCCCGCCGGATTCAGCCGGCGCTTGGAGAAAAAACTGGCGCAGGAGGCGCGCGGGGAGCGTCGTTGGTCCGTGTGGTCGACCTGGCTGGTTCCTGTGGGAGCACTTGCTCTGATCATTGGCGGCTTGCGCATCGCCAACTCTTTGTCTCTCCATGCTCCGGCCAAATCAGAGCATGCGCAGCTCGGCCACGACATTCCTCCTGATATGGTCGTGCTGGTGGCGGCCGACACCAAGGTCTTTCACGTGGCCGGTTGCACCTTCATCCACAACAAAGACAAGCTGCGGACCATGACGGCAAGAGAGGCGCTGCGCGCAGGCTACGTTCCCTGCACACGCTGCCTGCGGAAGTATTTGCAAGTGGCTAGGCACCGAGTCGACGAAGACTACGATGCAGATACCGATGCGGACGATGATGTTCGCGGCGCGGGGCAGTGACGGCGAGCCGGCTGTGCTTTCTCGTAAGTTGTTGATTCTTCGCGCAGACGCGCGTAGTCCCTCTAGATATAGCTTGTAGCTATAGAAAGGCCGTCTCTAAGTTGTTGAATCTAAAAGACAGTTTGTTCTAGCTCCTAGCTAAGTGACCTAACTTGCCTGCACGCCGATCCGGTCAGAAGAGGTACCCTGGGATGGTCAGAGCCGAAAAAATCACTGCACGGGGCTGCAAATCGCGGTAGTGGGCGTTCTAGAGAGCCAGCGCGACACGAGGGCCCTCTTTGGGCAGTTGTGGGGCTCCGTCCAGTTTTTCGGTGCTTCGGAACGACCCGCTCAGCAGGCCAGCTGATCGCGCGTGACCTTCAGTCCTGCAAGATTCCCCAGCGCAGTCACCGCAACCGATTCTGTTTGGAAGAATTCGTTGGCAAGGCCCTGAAGATCTTCGACCGTGACTGCTTCGATCTTCTCGATCAGTTCGTCGAGGTCGGCAAAGTGATCGAAATACATCTCCTGGCGCGCCAGGTTCGACATGCGGGCGGTGCTCGATTCGAGCGAAAGCATCAGGCTGCCCTTGAGCTGGTCCTTGGCGCGGCGCAGTTCATCCCCCGGCACGGGCTCGATCTTGAGCTTGCGAAACTCGCTGATTACGGAATGCACGACCTTCGTGGCTGATGCCAGGGAGGTTCCCGCGTAGACGGCTAGGCAGCCGGTGTCACGGTAGGGATTCAGATCGCTGTAGATGGAATAGGCGAGTCCCTGCCGCTCGCGAATGTTTTGAAACAGGCGCGAGCTCATGCCTCCCCCGAGCAAGGTATTCAAAATGTAGCCGGCGTGGCGCTTCTCGTGCGCAATGGGATGCGCGGGCACGCCGATGCACAACTGCACCTGTTCCAGCGCCTTCTTGTTCCGCAAAATGATGCGCGACACAATTTTCGGCGTCGAAGAGTGGAACCCGTTCTTCGCTGGCTTCATGTGTTCGAAATGCTTGTTCACGAGCCCGACGAACGGGTCATGGTCGAGATTGCCCGCGGCCGACACGATGATGTTGCCCGGCGCGAAGCGATGGGCATAGGTGTCGAGCACCGGCTGGCGCTCAAAGCGTTTCACTGTCTCTTTGGTGCCCAGGATTGGCTTCCCCAGCGGATGATCCTTCCAGAAATTCTGGGTGAAGATCTCATGGACGAGGTAGTCGGGATTGTCCTCGTCCATCTTGATTTCTTCGAGAATCACGCCGCGCTCGCGAGCGATGTCATTGGCGTCGAACACCGGATGCAGCACCAGGTCACTTAGAATTTCAAGCGCGATCGGCACATGCTCGTCGAGCACCTTGACGTTAAAGCAGATGCACTCTTTAGCGGTGAAGGCGTCCATATTGCCGCCGATGGAATCGACCTGCCGGGCGATCTCCTCGGCACTGCGGTGCTTGGTGCCCTTGAAGACCATGTGCTCGATGAAATGCGAAATGCCATTCCATTCGGGGTCTTCGTCGCGGGAGCCGGTTTCGATCCAGATACCGATGGAGGCGGAGCGGATGTGCGGCATCTTTTCGGTGATGATGGTCAATCCGTTGGGGAGAAGCTGGCGGCGAATATTGCGGACTTCCTTCACCATGACTACCTTGTATTAAAACCCCAGGACGCGTTTATGAAAACTACTTACTATTCTGACATAGGCAGGAAGGGTGTGCGAGAATAAGTTAGTCATTTAGAATCAGCGGGTTGGCGCGTTTCCCAGGTCAGGAGAACCCTGGGCTAGCGGGTGCAAAAACATATCACCGCGGAGGACGCGGAGAGCGCTGAGGCCAAATCATCCAGAGTTCCTCTGGAGCTGACCCGCTGGGCGAGGGTGGAATCGTGAGTAATTCCGTCGGCAAGTTTTTGCTGGGCCTTGATCGCGGCGAGGNTTTCGGCTCTCGTCGAAGACGCGGGTGAGCCCAGTTATCGCGCGCAGCAGATTCTGGATGCGGTATATCGCCAGAGAGTCGAGTCGGTGGAGCAGATATCCACCTTGCCGCAAGCGTTTCGGGCAAGTCTGGCTGAGAGCGGCATGGTGATCGGCTGGCCCGCGATTCAGAAGAAGTTCGTCTCACAGGATGGAACGGAGCGGTATCTCATGGAGTTTGCCGACGGTCAGAGCGTCGAGACCGTATGGATGCCGGAAGGTGACGGCGGTGAAGCAGGCGACGGAACCGAGGCGGGTGATTCCGCGGAGAAAGCGGCACTTGCCCAGGTTTCGACCAACCGGGATCGGACGGTAGGTGATCGAGCTGGATTCGACCGCGCTACGATTTGTGTATCCAGCCAGGTGGGTTGCGCGGTCGATTGTCAGTTCTGCCTGACGGCGTTGCTGGGCGTGAAGCGCAATTTGAGCGCGGGCGAAATCGTGGGGCAGGTTTGTGCCGTGCTCAGGGACCAGAACGTGACGCCCCCGCAAGATCGCATCAACCTGGTTTTCATGGGAATGGGTGAGCCGTTCCTCAACTACGAGAACTTCATGAAGGCGGTGCGTCTGTTGGTCGAAGAAGTTGGCGTTGCAGAATCGCGTATGACCGTCTCGACGGCGGGAATCGTGCCGCGCATCCATGATTTCGGGCTTGAGTCGGTTCGTCCCAAACTGGCGATTTCTCTGAACGCTTCGAACGATGAGCTGCGCACACGTCTGATGCCGCTAAACAAGAAATGGAATCTGGAGAAGCTGATGGCGACAGCGCGCGAATTTCCCCTGCGCACGCGGGAGAAGATCACGTTCGAGTATGTGCTGCTGCGCGGCGTGAATGATTCGGCGAGCAACGCCGCCGAAGTCGTCGAATTGCTGCGCGGCCTGCGCGCCAAAGTGAATCTGATTGCCCTGAATCCCGGGCCAGGCGTCGAATTTGCCACCCCCGAAGAAGCGAGCGTGAATAAGTTTCAAACGGTGCTGCTCAGAGCCGGAATTCCTGCGTTTGTGCGGCGTCCGCGGGGGCTGGATATCTACGCGGCTTGCGGACAGCTCAAGCGGACGGCGGAGATGCCGCTAGCAGAGCGGCTGATCTCGTAGGCGCATCCTGCGCTAGGGGGCTGGCCGGCAACTCGATGCGAACCGTGGTCGTGCCATTTGGGTGCGGCTGGCATACGATGCGCCCCAAATGCTCCTGCACAATGCCCAGGCAGGCGCTGAGACCCAGGCTGTCATCTTCTCCCACCGATTCAGCGGCGTTGGTGGTCGTCGGTGTCACAACCGCCGAGGTGTCGTCGCAGACCTCGACGATGAGATCCTGTGATTGCCGAAAGGTGCGAATGGTGAGGACACGGTCGCCGCGTTCGCCCGCTCTGTGCAAAGCGTTTCCGACAACTTGCAGGCAGACTTGCAGCAGCTGTTTGGAGTCGCCGAGCACTGCGGGAAGGTTAGGGGCGAGATCGAATCGTACCTCTGCGCGGTTGCCTTGCGGCTGCGCCAGCTTTACGGCAGTACGCAACAGCGTATTGAGGTCGACAGGTACCTTGGAGGCGGGCGTGGGGCGGGCAAAGCTGAGCAGGCTGGCCACCAGCGACCGCGTNCCGGCGCGCCTGCTGCCCGATCTTGGCAGCGAGGGCGTGCTGCTCCGAGTTGAGGGGAGTGCTCAACAGCAGGTCGGAGTAGCCCAGCATGGCGGTAATCGGATTGTTGAGCTCATGGGCCGCGCCGCCGACCAACTGGCCAATGGAAGCCAATTTCTCGGATTGAATAACTTGGCCTTGCAGGTCTTTTAGATTGTCGATGGACCGGCGCGAGTGCTGCAGCAGGTGGAGCAGTTCACGGTCCAGCAGGCGCTGCCGCACGAACGCCATGACGCCCAGCGCGAGCGCGGCGCTCAAAGTCAAGATCAAGCGGAAGGTGCGGACTGGGGGCGGGACGGCCTGATCCAGAAGCGCCCAAGCGGCGAACAGAGGAACGGAAAGCACAGCGATCATGCCGATGCGCGCCGTCCACAGGCCATAAGCGGCTGAGGTTTTTCTAGTCTCTTTTTCGGGCTCGTCGACCCGAGTCCACAGCCCGATCAGAGCCAGCCAGGCGATGGAGGCGGCCAGCGGAATGTCGTAAAGGCTACCGCTGTAGTAAGAATCGCGAGCAATCGCCCAGTTGGCGAAGTAGGAGCTGGCGGCGTAGAGCAGACTGGCTCCGAACAGGTTGGCGTATAGGATCCGCCAGTGCCCGGTGCTGCCGACTGAGAAGGCGGCTAGAGCCGTCAGTAAGACGATCTTCTCAACGAGATAGAGAGCGTTGAGGTTGTGGGTGTAGATTCGCTCGTCGACGAGCGCGTACTGCCAGGGCATGACGGCCAGCACATACAGATAGATCCACCACACGACAAGAAGAGCGAAGTCGAGCCGTCCCACCCGCGCGGCATATTCATCGCGCTGCACGTTTGGGCGCACGGCGATGGCTGCCATCAGCGGCACCAAGTGCAGGAACAGGATGATGTCCCCCCAGTACAGAGTAGGGACCTCGCGGTGCTGCAGGACCTCGATGTAGGTCCAGAGCAATTGATAAACGAACCACAAGGCTGCACTCAGCGCGATCAGAGCCCAGAACAGACGCAGGCGGCCCTGAGAGCGGAGTGCCCGCGGAACAAAACAAATGGCGCCTGCGAACAACAAAAGACACTGGATCACATCGCTGAGAGCCGTGAGGAGGAAGGACTGGGGTAAGGTCAGCGCTGCCAGCGCCAGTGCCGCAAGACAAGCGAAGACAATTACAGACCAGACCTTGGACCGCGCGTCCGACACAAGACCCTCGTTTAGGCATTCTAGCCGGGGGCGTGGTGGAAGCGAGGGTTACTTCCGTAACAGGTGACTGGGTCAGATCGGTAAACAGTCCTGGGACGAGCCGCGTGCGTTTTTGCTTGCTGCAAGGTTTTCCGATTCAATACTATACGGGACTGACGCCACGCTCGGCCGGAGCATGATTCGACTGTATCCTCGCGCGGACCGCTACCGATCTTCCTGGAGACTGCGCGCCCCGGTCGACCCCAGTGAAACTCGGCGGATTGAGCGCTGGCTGGCGACTGCCCGCGTGTTCCTGGCGGTCTCGGCACTGGTGGCCATCCGCATGGATCCCACCCAATTGGGCCACTCCTGGACGGCATACGGTCTGTTTGTCTTCTACCTGGCGAACGGCATTCTGGTGATGATGCTGCTGCGGCGGCGGCAGCAATCTACCGCAGCCTTCCGTTTTCTGGTGCATGCCGGCGACGTCGCGTGGCCAGCGGTAATCTCGATTTTCGCCGAGGGGCCGAGAAGCCCATTCTTTCTGTTCTTCGTGTTTGTGCTGGCGGCGGCGGCCTACCGCTGGGGTGTGTGGGAGACGCTGGGCACGGCAACCGCAGAAGTGGCGTTGTTGTGGGTGGAAAGCCTGGTTCTTTTCTACCTTCCGCTCGGGCCGCGTGGCACCCTGCCGTGGCCGATGCTGGCGGGCTTGCGCGTCAACGTAAGCGAGTTCGAGCCGCAGCGTCTGTTCATGCTGTCGGTTTACCTGCTGGTGATGGGGCTGTTGCTGGGTTATCTGGCGGAGCAGCAGAAGCACCTGCGCGCGGAAAAAGCGTTCGTCACAGGGCTGCTCGGCCAGGCGCGGGTGGAAGCCGGGTTGACGGGCACGCTGCAACAGATCTTCAGCCAAGTGATTTCCATGTATGGCGCGGAACGGTTGCTGGTCGCTTCCCAGGAGAGCCACAGCCATAGAATCTTTGTGGGCGAGCTGAACCGCGCAAAAGATGGCCCCACCGAACTCCTGTGGCGGGAATCGGTGCCGCGGGAAGCGAATACCTATCTCGACGACTTCCCGGGTGCTGTCTGCTATGCGGTAAATGAAGGAGGCCGCTGGTCAGTTACGGCGCTGGACCGTGACGGCATCCAGTTGCCCACGGCAGGCAGCGAGGCACTGGCGCGACTGAGGGATTTGCAGCCCTGCCAGTCGCTGATTACGGTTTCCTTCCTTTTCGGGGGAGACTGGCGGGGCCGAGTCTTCTTGTTTGATCCGTTGTGGACGGGCGAGAAGCGGGAGGAACTGCGATTCCTGCTCGATCTGGTCCGGCAGGTGGGGCCGGCGATTTACAACGTGTATCTTCTGCATCGTCTGCGGCGGCGGGCGGGAGCGGCGGAACGTGCCCGGTTGGCGCGGGAACTGCACGATGGCGCGGTGCAGTCGCTGATTGCGGTGGAGATGCAGGTGGACGTTCTGCGTCGTCAGACCAAGTCGGAAGGCGCCCTGGGCGTGGAACTGGAACGCATCCAGGGATTGCTGCGCGAAGAGGTGCTCAAGCTGCGCGAACTGATGCAGCAGATGAAGGCGATTGCCGTGGACGCGCAGAGAATTCTCGCAGTGCTGCGCGACACCGTGGAACGTTTTCAGCGCGAAACCGGCATCTCGGCGCGCTTCGTCACAGATGTGGAAGAGCCGGACATGCCGCAGAGGGTTTGCCGGGAACTGGTGCGCATCGTGCAGGAGGGGCTGGTCAACGTCCGCAAGCACAGCCGNGGCGCATCACGCGCTGGTTCGTCTGGGCTCGACCGACAGTCAGTGGAAGCTGATCCTGGAGGATGACGGGAGGGGTTTTCCCTTTGCCGGTCGCTTCACCCAGGCCCAGCTGGAGGAGATGGGTAAGGGACCGATGATCATTAAGGAACGAGTAAGTTTGATTGAGGGAGAACTCACGGTAGAATCAAATCCCGGTCAAGGAACACGCCTGGAGATCACCGTGCCGCGCGGTGGGAAAGTGTCGCATGAACTTTAGGAAACCACAGACGGTTCGCATCGTTATCGCCGACGACCACCCGATCTTCCGCGACGGCCTGCGGCGGTTGCTGGAAGCCGAGCCGGATCTGAAGGTGTTAGGAGAAGCCTCGGATGGCGCCGAGGCCGTGAAGCTGGCGCGACAGTTGAAGCCCGACATTCTCTTGCTGGATTTGGCCATGCCCAAGCATCCCGGCCTGGAGGCTCTGCGGGACCTGGCCACCGGAGGCGGATCGCCGGTGCGGGTAATTCTGCTCACGGCCGCAGCGGAAAAAAATCAAATCGTCGAGGCCCTGCAGTTGGGTGCGCGCGGGGTGGTGTTGAAGGATTCCGCCACGCAGTTGCTGCTCAAAGCGATTCACACCGTGATGGCGGGCGAGTACTGGGTGGGACGGGAGAGCGTTTCCAACCTGGTGCAGTATCTGCGCGCGCTGATGCAGTCGTCCAGCGACGAAGCGCGGCAGAGAAAGTTTGGGCTGACACCGCGCGAATTGGAGATTGTGTCGGCGGTGGTGGCCGGCTACTCCAATAAAGAAATTGCCGAGTACTTCAAGATAAGCGAAGACACGGTAAAGCACCACTTAAGCAACATTTTTGACAAACTGGGAGTGTCTACGCGGCTGGAGTTGGCGCTGTTTGCAGTGAATCAATCGCTGCCCTTGAAGAGTATCGTATGAGCACCGTTGCTAACCGAGGAACAAACTGTGGCACTTTGGTGCTATTGGCGGGGCAGGCGCAAAAACAGTAAGATTTCTCCAAGGATCAGTCTCTAGAAGGCTAAGTTTACGTGTAGTCATTTGAGCCCGTTTCTTTGCAGGGCTAGGGCCGATCCGAGCAAGGAGAAGGAAAGTCGTGGCAAAACTGTTGCACCAGCTCTGGAACGACGAACGCGGGCAGGACATCGCGGAGTATGCCGTGATGCTGGCCGTGATTTTGGTGATCGTCGTGGGGACGATCCGTCTGATCGGATCGAACGCCAACAACGTATTCTCTACTGTTGGCAGCGCGATCCAGTAACTGGCGACTCCGCAACTCGCAACTTAAGTCGCGAGGCGCACGTCCGGCGCGCTAAGGCTACCAGTCCAACAAGCCTTACAATTCCTCGGTTTGGAAGGCAATTCCGCCCGCAGCCCCCTTTGATCAAGCCGTGGGCGAGGTCCTGAACTCGCGAAGCCGCTGCGTTCCGTGCTGGGGTTGCTGCGACAAACTGGCCGTTACTTTTGGGGCGGTGTCGGCGAGGTGAGCGCAACTTTGTCTGCAGTGGTGGAGTACCGTGTCAAGTACGGGAAGAACGGCGTGATCTCGAAGGGCATTTTCTCGCGCGGCGATTCCAGCACCACGGGCTTGGTCTTGGCCAGTTCCACCTGATCGGTCCAGGGATCGAGCTTGACGCGCCCGCCCAGCGGAAGCGCGGCGATCTGATCCAGTTTCTTGGCGTCAAGCGCAGGCGCCTGGGCCTCCAGGGCAGACATGCGGACACTCTTTCCTTCCTCGAGACCATCGCCCAGGTGAGGACGGAGCAGGTTGGGCAAATCCGGAGCTTTTTCCTCCAAGACCTTAAGAAACAGGCCGGCGCTCCCCATTTTGTCTTTGTAAGGAGAATTCCGCAGCAGCTCCATCGCCTTGGCATCCGCGGCGTCCTCTTGTCTTGGAATGTGCCTGAAGTTGACGCGCCGGAAGGCGTCTTCATCGGGGAAAAACATGCGGTCATTGAAAGCCAGCTTGGTGTCGAAGCTGTGGCCTAGCACGATGTGGGCGAGCTGGTGCGACAAAACCATCGCCAGTGAAGCTTCGTCGGGAAGCACGTCGAGCAAGCCTCGGCTGAGCACGATGGTGTGACCGATGGTGAACGATTCCAGCGGAGCGGTCAGCAAGACCCGGCACTGGTAGTCGCCGCCGAGATCAATGTTGTTGGTCACCAGCAGGTTGTTGACGACGGTAGCGAGAACCTTGTCGACTTCTCCGGGAGGCGCGAGCAATCCGATGCGCTGAATGCGGTCGATCGTATTCTCTTCCGCCTGCTTTTCCCATAAGCGCTCGGCGGTGATGGGAGAGGCGTCAGCAGCGGCAGCGGTTTCATCTTTCACCGACTGCGGCGAATCGACCAGAATTTGGGTGAACTCCTCGTTTTTGTTCAGACCCTTCAAGTCATAGCCCCAGAGCCGGGTTTGCGCTTTAAAATGGACAGTCTTGGTAAGGCCGGTTTTCAGATCCGCTTCTTCGCTATAGATGTAAGCGGGCAGCCAAGCGCCGGGGCGCATGTTCAGGCGCCAACTGTCGAAGTGGAGATAGAACCCCATTTTCGGCTGCGGATAGTAGGTACCGTTGAACCGCACGACGTTGTAATCCTGGTCCTCCACCCAGATGCGGCCCAGAAAACGTCCCGGAGGCGCGTCCTTCCTGGGCTCGATGTCAATCACAAGGCAGCGGACTTCGCCCAGAAATTCGCGGCGTACGAAGGAGAAGTTGTAATAGCGCTTCTGAAAGTCGTCGTCCAGCATAACCATCTGAGCAAAACCCAGAGGCAGGAAGTGCATGGAGTAAAGCCCGGTCAGGCGGCCGAGCATGCGCTTGCCAAATCCGGGCTGACCCACAAAGGAGGTATCCTCGGGACCATCGGACATAGTCAGGCGTCCAAGAAAATACTCGTCCTTGGCGGGGGTAAGATTGCCCTCTTTGTCGGTTTTAAGATCCTGAAGGTAGGTTTCAACCATGGGGTGCATGTGGCGCATCTGGGCCACGAAGAGATGTTCACGCTGCACCACCCGTTCGATGACGTCATTGAGATTCGTGGCGCGCGGCGGAGAACTTGGCGTCGAAGTCTCAGGCACCGCATCTGGACGAACCGAGGGCGTGGCCGTTACGGTCCTGGAAGCGGAAGAAGGAGCATTTTGCGCGAGCCCGGGAAAAACACAAACCAGCATCAGAGCAAGGGAAAGCAAGCCCGACTGAACCATTCTCATAGCAACCTTCTGGGAGCAGATCATGCCAACTGAAAAATAATGTGTAACACGACGGTGGAGTCGGCCGGTTGGCCATCCCGCAGCGCGGGCTTGAAGCGGATCTNGCTCTGCCCGGCGCACCGCCTCCTCGTCGAGGCCATGGCCAAGACCACGAAGCACGCGCACCACCTCCACCTTTCCTGACGCTTCCAACACAGCCTCGATCAGCACTTCCCCCTCGATGTGCAGACGACGCGCCTCCTCCGTGTAGATGGGGGTGGGCTTGGAAAGGATTTCCGCCGGAGTGATTTTCGCCGGTGCTGCTTCGACGCGAGGGGAAGTCGTGGCGTGCGCGGGAACGTCGCTGTCAAATCCAGCCTGGCGCACGGCACCTTGCCGTGTTGAGCGGTTGTCGCTGATGGCAACGCCGCTGCCGAATCCCGCGCTCGCGACCACGCCCGAAACACCCTTGGCACCGCCAGTTCCGTTGCCTACGCCAGGTCCAGTCGGCATATCAGAGCCGCCAGCCTGTGCGATGTTCACCGGCTTGCCGTTGCTGTTTTTGGCAGGGACGCCGTTGGGATCGCCGAAACCTCCCGTCTGCACTTTCTCGGGAGCGCGCACGATGGTTTGCGGCGCGGAGCTGCCCGTCGAGAATAGGTTCGTGCGCACCAGGCGCTTCGGCAGCGCAGGCGCCGTGGTCGGCAGCGGTTCCAGTTTGCTGGCGGCAATCGTCACTTCCGGAGCAGGAACGTCTTCCGCTCTCAGCTTCGGCTTCGGCTGAGGAGCAGGCAAACGCAGCGGCGCCGGGGGAGGATCCACGGGATCCAGTTTGGCCACAACCACCGGAAGTGGCCTAGGTAGCTGCCGCTGTGGTGCGTGATTGACTGGAACGGGAGTCGGCACCAACCCAATCGAGCGAAACGTGCGCTCGGGCGGGCGAATGATCTCGGGATGCAGCACCGGAATCCAGACAAATAAGGCTACGGCCACAGCCTGTACGCCATAGCTGAGAAGGAACTCGGACCAGGGAGTCCGAGACTTGGGCAGCATCGAAAACATGATCGGTTGAGCGGCTGGACCCATAGAGCTCCTGGCTCTCTCTTAGCTCGGCCATTTTGCCTTGGCTAGCTCACCTGGCTACCAAAGGGGGAACACCGGTGGCATACAAAAAGTTTTCCTGGGGCACTGACAGCGGAGAGCCTGGGGAAGCCAGAGCCTGGAAAACAAGTCTACTATTCCACGCTCAGTTCTGCACGAGAAAGGCCAATTCGGCCGACTCAAAAAGAACAACAAGACCCACGATATCTATGGGTTACCTGATCGGCTGCGCTCCGTGAGCTGCGGCCCGGACGCGACGTGAAAAAAACTACATCCTTGGGAGACAGTTTTCCAGCCCCGGGGTGGACGGGAAAACTGTCGATATTGACAGTGGGATCCTCCCCGGAAAGCGCGGTCCAACCCCCTAGCAGAGCACGATCTTCGGGCTGGAGATGCCCCGCGTGGCGTTGCGGCTGTCGACGATCAACTGCGCTTCGTCGACGATGCGGCGATAGTCGTAGTCGGAGTGGTCGGTCACGATTAGCACGCAGTCGTATTTCCCGAGGTCTTTCAGCTCGGCTCGCTTCATCTGCAGGTCGTACTTGCGTCCTTTGCCGATGAACGGGAAATAGGGATCGTGATAGCTGACCTGCGCGCCCTCTTTTTGCAGCAGCTCGATGATGGTGAGCGAGGGCGACTCGCGCAAGTCGTCGATGTCTTTCTTGTAGGCCACGCCGAGCACGAGAACACGCGCACCGTTCAGTGATTTTTTTTGCCGGTTCAGCGCACCGCCTACCGAAGCCAGAACGTGATAGGGCATGTTGATGTTGATTTCGCCGGCGAGCTCGATGAAGCGGGTGCGGAAGTCCCACTCTTTCGCCTTCCACGATAGATAAAACGGATCGACGGGAATGCAGTGCCCGCCGAGGCCCGGCCCCGGATAAAACGGATGGAAGCCGAACGGCTTGGTGGACGCGGCCTCGATAACTTCCCAGATGTCGATGCCCATACGCAGGCAAAGCAGCTTGAGTTCGTTTACGAGCGCGATATTGACACAGCGGTAAATGTTTTCGAGCAGCTTGGTCATCTCCGCAGCGGCGGGAGAAGAAACCAGAACGGTGCGGTTGAAGATGGATCCGTAGAGAGCGCTGGCGAGCTCGGCCGCCTGGGCATTCAATCCGCCTACGACTTTCGGGATATCTCGGCGCGTGACCGAAGTGTTGCCGGGGTCCTCGCGCTCGGGTGAGAAAGCGACGAAAAATTCTTTGCCCGAGTAGGCGCCGTCGCGCGCGGCTTTGAGTCCGGCCCGGTTCTCTTTTTCGAGAATGGGGATCATCACTTCTTCGGTTGTGCCGGGATAAGTCGTGCTTTCAAGGACAACGAGCTGGCTGGCGCGAAGATGAGGTGCGATGGCGTGAGTGGTGTTGGTGATGAAGCTGAGGTCGGGCTCGTGGTGCTCATTGAGCGGCGTGGGAACGCAGATGATGATGGCATCCATGGCGCGGATTTGCGAATAATCGGAGGTGGCGGAAAATCCTTGTGCTCTGGCCGTCTGGATTTCTTCCGGGGCGATGCGATAGATATAAGAACCGCCTTGGGCGAGAGTGTCGACCTTGCGCTGGTCGATGTCGAAGCCGGTGACCGGGAATTTCTGCTCGCTATAGAGCAGGGCCAGGGGAAGGCCAACGTAGCCGAGGCCGATGATGCCCACCCGGGCCTGGCGCTGCGCGATCCGATTTTTGAGTTGCTCGACAGGAGTGTCTGCGATCGATGGAGTCGTCATAGATTGGATGAGAAGAAAGCAGATTGAAGTCGGGGAGTCGCTTTGAATTTTAACATGCCGGCGAGGCGCTACTTGCAACCATAGAGGGAACGAAGGCGCACGAAGGAAACCACAGGCAACCTACTCTTCGTTGGGCTGTGCATGCTCCGGCGTGTGGATCGGCCCGGTAGGTCGACATCAGATCAAGCAAGGAAGCAGTTGAGCTGCAGTTGAGACGGCGTGGAGAGGCCAGCAAGACCGTGACCAACAGGAGTCGGAAGACGTGGATTTGGCTGTCTGGGATTGTTCTGGTCGGGGCTTTGTTGCTGTTGTTGGCAGGGAACGCAGGCAAGTTGCTGGTGGTCGATGAGCCGCGGCCATCGGACGTGATTCTGGTGCTGGCGGGGGAAACGGAAGCACGCCCAGCCCGTGCCCTGCAGCTCTTAGCTCAGGGCTATGGACAGAGGGTGGTGATCGACGTCCCCGCAGAAGCGAAGGACTTCGGGTTCACAGAACTACAGTTGGCCCAGAAGTACATTCAAGATCAGCCTCGGGCGGCGGCGATTCGGATTTGCCCGATCGAAGGGCTTTCCACGCGAGATGAGGCGCGGGACGCCGAGAGATGCCTGGCCAGCGAGAAGAGCGAACGCGTGCTGATCGTAACTTCGGATTTCCACACTCGGCGGGCGTTGAGCATTTTCTGTCGTGAACTGCGGGGAAGGACCTTCTCGGTGACTGCGGCCCACGCCAGCACGCAGTTCGGCATCCACTGGTGGGAGCATCGGCAGTGGGCGAAAACGTGTTTAGATGAATGGCTGCGACTGTTTTGGTGGACGGCGGTGGATCGCTGGCGCTGAGCGCAAACTCTTGCACAGAGGGCCAACAATCCGTGAGTTTCGCAGAATAAGTTTTCCACTGAAAAATGTCGTCCCCGGCACAAAAGGCATTGACTGACAACAATCTAGCGGGATAGGATTTCAAAACGAGTCACCAAAATAGTTATTAACGGAGTGTGGGATGGGCAAGTCTTCCTTCCGCAGGACGGTGTGTTGCGTGCTGCTGGTCCTTTTCCCGGGAGCTCTGNTTTGCGGCCGATTCCGATGCGGCCATGCTTTATACCAACGGGCGGGCGTGGGTGAATGGCGCCAACGTGCCGCGTGCGGCTTCTGCTATTTTTTCCGGCGATCTGTTACAGACTCCGTCCAACTCGGGAGCCAATATCAATCTGGCGGGATCGAATATCACAGTTCACGTGGACTCGCTGGTTGAGTTCGAAGGCTCGGGAGTGAGGATCGAACACGGCGGTGTGACGGTTTCGACGTCCAAGGGTATCGCCACGACAGCGGGAGACGTTAAGGTTGCGCCAGCAAGCGACTCGTGGACGGAGTTCAACGTGACCGATGTGGATGGGACCGTGAGAATTGCGGCGCGCAAGGGTGCCCTGGCCATCACAGACGATAGCGGCACTTCCATCCTGGCTCAGGGGCAGGAAACGACGCGGCCGGAATCGCAGGATACATCCGATCAATCTTCGGACAACAAAGATAAGAAGAAGAACCGGAAGCGCGGCGTCGGCGCGGCTCCGGCGGCAGGCGGGGGAATCTTGAACTCTCCCATCGCGGTGGGCGCCGCCGGTGCGGCTGTGCTGGGCGTCGCCGCCTGGGTATTGGTGAAGGGCGATAATCCGGCCAGCCCGGCGATTCCCTAGTTTCTCCTTCTAGGAACCAGCGGCGATCCCATCATTCTTTCTGAATTTCTGAGGCGGTCAACGCCTGAGGAATCTCCGGATGAGCTGCGCCTGTATACGGACCACTCTAAATCCCAGCGCGAGCCGCGAAGAAAGGCCGCAGGAAACCTCAGCAGACGCGTAAACCCGCTAGGCCTTTCTCTCCAAAGCTATTTTCACGAGAGCTACACCACTTCGGAGGCGGGCAGTATCTCCTCGGGTGGCCTGGCCGGGATTAGCCTGCGCCGGCGCGCGGGCTTGGCCAAGGGTGGCGCGGCGGCGAGAGTGCAGAGGACGTAGAAAAAGGCAGCGTTGGCGGGAATCTGCAAATTGAAGTCGACGGCACTGTGAACCAGGATGCCGGTGAATCCCAGGATGCAAGCCAGAGTGACGGCGCCGGTGACCTCAGATATCCAATTTCCGATCTTGCGCAAAGCCGTGCGGTAAAGCACGACCAGGAACCAAATCATGGTGGCGAATCCTAAAACGCCCATTTCCACAAGTAGCTGGAGATAGTCGTCATGGGCCTCGTTCACGAAGAAGTTGGAATAGAAGCTGCGAAACTCCGGATAGACCACGGGGAAGGTCCCTAATCCCCAGCCGAGCACGGGCCGGCGGAGGAACATGCGCAAGCCGTCGCGATTGATCTGGAGGCGCATCGCGGCACTCAGGTCGTTGTGAGCGTCCGGGACGGAAGCCATGCGCTGGGCCAGTTCTGCGCCGCCTAGCCAGGTCAACAGACCGACGCCGATGAGCAGGAAGACTCCCAGGGCGAGTGCGGTATGCCAGCCGCGCCGCTGTTTGACCAGCACGACGGCCAGGACGATCAACTCAACCAGCAGGGCAAGCATGCCGCCGCGCGATCCGCAGAGAAAGACTGTCCCCGCCATGACCGCGGCCGCACCAGCGGCGATCAATCGTGTTTTGGAATGGGCGAGGCGAGTGAGCGAAAGAACCAGAGGGATCGGAATCAGCATCTCCATCAGGCCTGCGTAGTGGTTGTGATTCACGTAGGGTCCGTAGATCCAGCCACCCAGGCGAGGTTGACGCATCCAGTACAGCTTGCCATTGGACGCGACACCCTGCAGCAAAGCGAAGACGGCGAGCGCCGCGGCGTATACACAAAAAATCAGGGCCAGCTTTCGCTCCTGCGATTCACGCAGCAGAGTTTGCGCGGAGAGGAAGCAGAGAAGCGCGTAGGAGCAGTACAGGAGCGCGCCGGAAATGGAGTCATGCGGATAGGCACTTCGCCGGAACGCGATCTGCACAAGAATCAGCAGTCCAAACACCCCCATGGGCAGAAACAAAGGATTCATTCTGATCTTGAATTCGCCGTCCAAGACTTGCTTGGCGATCCAAAGGAGGAACAGGGCTGTAGCGCCGGCCTCCATGACGAAGATCGACCAGGGTTCGACGGCACCGAAGGCGAGGGGTCCGAACAGAAGCAGGCCAAAGGTGCCGTAGAGGAGCACGCTGTGGATCTGCGCCGTGGGACGGCGATTGACAACACTGAGGTTGGCTGCGTTCATGGGTCTGACCACGCCCGGACTCGAGGACTACTCTTGCTGGCGCACGAGGTGGAAATCGTCGACCCAGAGCTTACCACGAATCGCACCGCCTTCTGGGACACGCCGGACGTGCAGCATCAGCAAGCGGGAGTCGGGGCCAGTGGTGAATTCGCCGGTGACCGATTTCCAAAACCCGGCGTTGTTCAGTTCGTCGCTTTCATAAAGAATCGCGGACGTATACATATCCTGCAGAGTAAAGTGCGGTCCACCCGCGCCTTCCAGTTCGCCGTTCTTGTAATAAGCGGAGAACTGATATGTGGTATCGGGTTGCACCGGAATGAACTGAAGGATGCCGGCATCGGAAACGCCGGGACCATCGAAGCTGATCAACAGGGAGCGGCGGCCGCTGTGGAATTCGCTGGGGTCCAAGGCCAAAGTGACGCTCGGCTGTTTGCGATATTGCCAGTCAAAGCCGCCATTCAGGACCTCCAGACTGAAATCTCCATTTACGATGAGATTTCTTGAGGAAGGCAGGTAGGCAGAGAGGGCGAAGCGGCTGGCGGCCTGCTGCCACACCCGAAGCGCATCCTCCGGATCTTTATGCAGGATGAGGAAGTTGAAATAGTCGAAAACAAAAGGTAGCCCGAAGTGGTCGGGAGTTTGCGCCAACGCTGCCCACACCTTGGCGCTGGCGGCGGGTTCCTGTTTGCTCATCAACAGATTCAGGAAGGCGATATAGGCCTCGCTGCGCGCAGGGACCACGTCCCGCAGAAGAGCGTCGACGTCAGGGCGGATGCGCCAGCACAATCGAATGGCAGCGTCGGAGAGAGTGGGTTCACCCTCCATGACGACGCGGAACTCGCGCAGGGCGTTTTCGTCTTCTCCCTGCACGAGATAAAGATTGGCGGCTTCCCAGGCGACGTCGGGAGTAGTGGGATCGGCGTGGACGGCCTCTTCCAGCGCGAGGGTCTGATTCTGCGTATCGCCCAGCACCTGATAGGCGGAAGCCAAGTCAAACCAGTAGCGGGCGGAGTGCGGGTCAAGTTGCACGGCCGCGCGGTAGGGAGCGATGGCCGAGGAGGGATCGCGAGCTACGAGCGCAAAGTAGCGGCCCAGATGATTCTGGTAGTCGGCATTGCCCTGGTCCAGCCGGGTCGCACGGCGGAGACTGGACAGTTCGACGCGGTTGCCAAACAGGGCCGCCAGAAATAACCTGCCGGTGAGGGTCAGATAAGCGAGGGCAAAGATCACCGCCGCGCCGACCACGATTTTTCTTCGCAGCGGACTGTTCAGAGGTATTTGCATGCGAGCAGGAACGAGACTCATGAACCGGGACATCCCTGGAACCTAAGCGCTGTGGGAAGCGTCCTCCGTCCCATCAATCTCCTCTTCGTCCTCTTCGTTTTCGTTGTTATGGGACTTGGCGTCGCGATAATAGCCGGCATACTTGCCCTGGTACTCGTAGTAATAGTAGTAATCGGGCGAATTGAGGTCGACGGCGTTCAGCAGAACGCCGGAAACCTTGGCGTTCACTTGCAGGAGCAGGTCGCGCGATCGGCGCAAGGCCTGCCGGGTAGTCTTGCCCGAGCGGATGACGAGCACGATGGCATCGGCGCGGGCTGACAGCACGACTGCGTCGGTGACGGAAAGGGTGGGCGGCGTGTCGATTACCACGTGGTCATATTGCTGGCGCAGCTGGGCCAGCATATCCCCCATGTTCGCCGATGCCAGCAGCTCCGCGGGATTGGGTGGCGGAGTGCCGGCCGGCAAGATGGCAAGATTCGGGAGAAGGGGAGAGCGCGTGATGGCCTGATCCAGGGTGGCGCTTCCGGTGAGCACGTTGCTCAGCCCGCTGCGTGGCCCGACGCCCAGCGTTTTGTGAATGCTGGGGCGGCGCAAATCGGCATCAATCAAAAGCACGCGAACGCCTTTCTGAGCCAGGACCACGGCGCAGTTGATGCTGGTGGTAGTCTTCCCCTCCTGCGGGAGCGCGCTGGTAACCATGATGACTCTGGGCGGAGCTCCGATATTGGACAGGAGCAGGGAAGTGCGCAAAGCGCGATAGGATTCGGCCATCTGGGACTGCGGCCGCACCTGCGTGATCAGTTCCACCGCTTCCTTCGAAGAGGCGATCACCATGCGCTTGGGACTCGCGCTGTCCAGGGCTGTCCGGGAACCAAGCGGGATCATGCCGAGAGCGGGAAGACCGGAAATGATCTGGGCTTGCTCCGTAGTGCGCACGGTATTATCCATGCTCTCCAGGAGGAAAGCGAGTCCTATGCCGGAAGTCAGGCCGAGCAACACGGCGAATGCAAGATTCCGCGGAATATTGGGCTCGACCGGAGAGGTCGGCTCGCGTGCGCCGTTCACCACCCGGGAGTTGTTGGAGCGCAAGCCGGCGGAGACGCCCGCCTCCTTCAGTTTTTGCAGAAGTCCTTCGTAGAGCTGGCGATTGGTTTCGACGTCCCGCTTCAGCAGGCTGTATTCGATGGCGCTCTCGTTCAGCTTGTTGGCTTCCTGCTTTTGTTTCTCGAGCGCATCGCGCAACATATTTTCGCGCTGCAGGGCGGCCAGATACTGACCGCGGTATTTCTCCGCAATTTTCTTAAGTTCAACCTGAATCTGAGCGTCGATTTCCTTGAGCTGATTGTTCAACTGCGCCAGCTTGGGATAGGAAGGACCGAACTGCGTGTTCAGTTCTGCTGCCTGGATTTTGAGGTCGGATTGCTTGGTGCGGAGGGCCTCTAGCAGCGCGGAAGCTGTCTGCAGGCTGCTGCCTGGCTCTGCCGCCCCCGAAGCCGCGGAGATGGTATCCGCGTCACCCGACTGGATCAGGCGGTACACCGACTCACGATCCATACGCTCCGACTCGGCCAAGGTGAGTTCTTTGTTCAATTCGTCAAGCTTCGAGGTGATGATGTTCTGTTTCTCGTCGGCGCCGATAATCTCGTGCGCCTTCTGGTAGCGCACGAGCTTCTCCTGCGAGGTCTCCACTTTCATCTGCAAGTCCACCAGCTGCTTGGAAAGCCAATCCGAGGCCTGCATGGTGGATTCGAAGCGGGCCTTGAAGTTGTTCTCACTGTATGTGTTCATCAACGTGTTCACCACGTTGGCGGCCAGTTGCTTGTCCGGACTGCGATAGCGAACCTCTACGATGTGGGTGTTTTGGACCAAGGCGACCTTCAGCGCACCTTTGAAGCCGGCGAGCAAGGCAGAGGTTCGTCCCGAATCCGCTTGCAGAGGATCGGGAGCGAGATCGAGCGCAGAAGGCAACGTCGGCGCTTGTCCTGCTAATTCCGGACGGCGATCGAGGCCTAATTCCCTGATTACCTGCAAAGCGAGGAGATCGCTCTCCAGGATCCTGACTTCGGTTTCGATTTCCGTGGGATCGTAGTAGTCGAAGCTGAAGGTGGGGGAATTGTTGAAATTGACCAGGCCGTTGTCGGGCTTGTTAATTTCAATTTCGCCGCTGGCCTCGTAAATGGGAGTCATTCGCAGGCTGGCGATGGCTACGATGGAAAAGATGCCGGCAAGGCATGACAGGATCGTCCACTTGCGTTTGACCAGGATACGAATGTACTCGCCGAAGGCGGATTCCTGGGCAGGCGGTTCGGGGTAGATGCGCCCGATCGGCCGGGACAGGTCTGGGCCAGCGGCTGGCTGCATCTCGCGAACAGTGGTGGTGTTGGCCTGTACCAGGGGTCCCGAATCCATGCACTCTCCTCAACGAATTTGACAGCGCTTCAGAAAACTGAGTAGGCCAAAGATGCCCCACGAAAATGCGCGAGTCGTGGCTGGCTCATCGCAGTGGAGATGCTCTGTACTCTGTGCTTGAAAGTTTCGCCGCCATTCTAACATTGGTTCCGAAAAAAACCACGGAGGAATTTCCCGGCGGCTACTTTATTGCCACGCACGAGACGCGCAGAGAGGAAAAAGTTCGCTATACTACGGGGCAATATTCTCCCAGCCGGAAAGCGAGCGCTAATTGTTGCTCCGTTCTTCACCCAGGCGCAAGGTCATGGTCATCGGGCTGGACTGCGCCGATCCTGAGCTGGTCTTCGGCCGCTGGCTGGACGATTTGCCGAATATCCGCGGCGTGGTGCATGCAGGTGTGCACGGCAAGTTGCGCAGCGTGACTCCGCCGATTACCGTTCCCGCATGGATGTGCATGATGACCAGCCGCGATCCGGGGGAGCTGGGCGTCTACGGCTTTCGCAACCGCAGCGAATATGGGTACGACAAGCTGTCCGTGGCCAACTCTGCCAGCGTTCATGAGAAAACGGTCTGGGACATTCTGAGCGAACGCGGGAAAGACTCCATCATCATCGGCGTGCCGCCGACTTATCCGGTGAAGCCGCTTCGTGGGAGTTTGGTGAGCTGCTTTCTGACGCCCGGGGCGCAGAGCCAGTACACCTATCCGCACGAATTGCGCCCCGAACTGCAGCGTCTGGTCGGCGACTACATGGTGGACGTGAAGGGGTTCCGCACCGATAAGAAACAGTGGTTGCTTGACCAGATTTACGAGATGACGACAAAGCGCTTCACCGTGGCCAAGCATTTGTTGCGAACCCGGCCCTGGGATTTCTTCATGATGGTGGAGATGGGGACGGACCGCATCCATCACGGCTTCTGGCAGTTTATGGATTCGCGGCACGTGCTTTATGCAGGAGATGTGAACCCGTTTCGGGAGGCAATTCACGAATACTACAAGTATGTCGACTCGCTGGTCGGCGAACTGCTGGAGTTCGTCGATGGAAATACGCAAGTACTGATCGTGTCTGATCACGGTGCCAAGCGCATGGATGGTGCGGTTGCACTGAATGAATGGCTGGTGCAGAAGGGATATCTCGCGCTGAAGCGCTATCCAACCGAACCGACTCGATTCGACGAGCTGGAGGTCGATTGGCCGCGCACCAAGGCGTGGGGCGAGGGCGGATACTACGGGCGCATCTGTTTGAACGTCGCGGGACGGGAACCGCAGGGCACGGTGCCGAAAACAGAGTACGACGCGCTCCGCCGCAAGTTGAAAGAAGAACTCGAAGCTCTGGGCGATGAGCAGGGGAATCCGATCGGCACGCACGTGGTGCTTTCCGACGAAGCTTATCGCGACACGCGCAATATCGCGCCTGACTTGAGCGTTTTCTTCGGCGACTTGTACTGGCGATCGAGCGGAATGGTGGGTGGAGGGCAGATCCACAGCCGCGAAAACGACACCGGGCCGGATGGCGCCAATCACAACTGGGATGGGATTTTCGTCATGGCCGAAGGCAAGACCCTCGGCAAGGGCTCACAGAATACTCGTCCCTTGGCGGGTTTGAGGTTGTATGATGTGGCGCCGACGATCCTGGAGGCGTTCAAGATTTCTCCGTTGCCACAGATGCAAGGCGTGGTGATTGGCGATCACCTGGCGCGCGCAGTTTAGATTTTAAGGGAGATTGAGGCCGGATTGATGAATTGGTCGGAACAGGTTGTGCTGGTCACGGGCGGGACAGGTTCTTTTGGCAAGAAGTTCGTCGAGATTATGCTGCGCGAGTATCACCCCAAGCGGCTGATCGTATTCAGCCGCGATGAACTCAAACAGCACGACATGCAGGCCTCGGGTCTCGACGATGACAGCCTGCGCTATTTCATCGGCGATGTGCGCGATCCGGGGCGGTTGGAGCGGGCGCTGGCCGGGGTCACCGTGGTCGTGCATGCGGCTGCGCTGAAGCAGGTNTGCGGCCGCCCTGAAGCAAGTGCCGGCCTGCGAGTACAACCCGTTCGAAGCGATCCAGACGAACATCATAGGTGGTCGGAACGTGATCGACGCGGCGATCAACCAGGGCGTGAAACGCATCCTGGCGCTGAGCACGGACAAGGCGGTCAATCCGATCAACTTGTACGGCGCAACCAAGCTGTGCGCGGAAAAAATGTTTGTGCAGGCCAACGCTTATGCCGGAGCGCAGGACACCCGCTTCAGCTGCGCCCGTTATGGAAATGTCGTGGGCAGCCGGGGCAGCGTGATTCCGGTGTTTCTGGAGCAGCGAAAACGAGGCAAGATCACGATCACCGATTCGCGCATGACGCGTTTCTGGATCACGCTCGAACAGGGCGTGCGGTTCGTGATCCATTGCATCGCCAGGATGCACGGCGGCGAAATCTTCGTGCCCAAGATTCCGAGCATGCGGCTGGTCGATATGGCGATGACGATTGCCCCGGGATGCGAAGTGGAATACATCGGCATCCGGCCGGGAGAGAAACTGCATGAAGCGCTGATCTCGGAGGACGAAGCGCGGCATGCAGTTGAGACCGACGAAATGTACATCATCAAGCCCAATCATCCCTGGTGGAGCAGCCAGAATTGGGTCAGCGGTCGGCGGCTGCCGGAAGGATTCCGCTACACCAGCGATTCGAATACGCAGTGGATGACGGCGCGAGAACTGGAGGAACTGATCTCGCCGCCTTCGGCTTCCTTTTCTGCGCCGGCTGCGATCCCGGCCTAGCGGACCGCCTATGACTGCGACCACAACTCGCCCCGCAACTTTAGCCCTGCACGGTGGCAGTCCGGTGCGGAGCATGTTGCTGCCCTATGGACGGCAATCCGTGGATGAAGCGGATATTCAGGCCGTGGTGGATGTGCTGCGCTCGGATTGGCTCACCACCGGGCCGAAGGTGGGCGAGTTCGAAGAGGCGTTCGCATCGTATGTCGGTGCGAAGTTCGCGGTGAGCTTCAGTTCCGGCACGGCGGCATTGCATGGGGCGGCTTTTGCGGCGGGGCTGGGTCCCGGCGATGAGGCGATCACCACTCCCTTGACTTTTGCTGCAACCGCTAATTGCGTTTTATATCAGGGAGCGCGGCCGGTATTCGCCGATGTTTGTCCGGATACGCTGAATCTTGATCCGGAGCGGGTCGCTTCGCTGATCACTCCGAGAACTCGTGCTTTGTTGCCGGTCGACTATGCCGGGCATCCTGCGGATCTGGATCCCTTCCTGCAATTAGCCGAGACTCACGGGCTCACGCTGATCGAAGACGCCTGCCACGCGCTGGGGGCGGTCTACAAGCGTCGTCTGGTCGGCAGCATGGCGCACATGACCGTGTTCAGCTTTCATCCGGTGAAGCACTTGACCACGGGCGAAGGCGGCATGGTGGCGACCAACGATAAGCGGCTGGCGGAAACCCTGCGGCGTTTCCGCAATCACGGAATTTCGAGCGATGCGCGCCAGCGGCAAAAGTCAGGCCAATGGCATTACGAGATGGTGCTGCTGGGGTTCAATTATCGATTGACCGACATTGCCTGTGCGCTGGGACTGACGCAACTCGAGAAGCTGCCGCAGAATCTGTTGCGTCGCCGGGAAATTGCAGCGCGCTATACGACGGCATTCCTCGAGGTGCCGGGCGTGATTGCGCCCGCAGTGCGAAGCGATGTTGTTCCGGCGTGGCATCTTTACCCGATCAGACTTGATCGCAAGCGGCTGACGAGCGGGCGGGAAGAGATCTTTCGCGCGCTGCGCGCCGAAAACATCGGCGTGAATGTGCACTACATTCCAGTGCACTTGCATGCCTTTTATCGCGAGCGCTTTGGATATGTGGGCGGGGAATATCCCATCGCAGAAGACGCGTACGAGCGTTTGATCAGCCTGCCGATGTTTCATGGCATGAGCGATCAGGATGTGGACGATGTGATCGCCGCCACGGGCAAGGTGATGGCGCACTATGTCAAGTGAGACGGCAGCTCACATGAACGGGTCAGCAGGAACTGCTCCGAAATTCGTGGCGGAAGTGTCGAGCAATCATCACCAGGATCTGCAGCGCTGCCGGCGATTCGTCCGCGAAGCGGCCGCGATTGGTTGCGCCGCAGTGAAGTTTCAATTGTTTCGAGTGCGCGAGTTGTTCGCTGCCGAGGCGCTCGAGTACAATCCGGCGCTGCTGAAACGCGAGGCGTGGGAGCTTCCGGTCAGTTATCTGCCAGAGTTAGAGCGCTACTGCCGCGAGGAAGGAATTGAGTTCTCCTGCACGCCATTCTACCTGGATGCCGTCGAAGAGCTGCTGCCGTTCGTGGATTTTTACAAGATCGCGTCCTACGAGCTGCTTTGGGATGATCTGCTCATTGCGTGCGCGCGGACGGGGAAGCCGGTCGTGCTGTCGACGGGGATGGCAACCGTGGACGAAGTGCAGCGGGCTTGCGGTGTATTGCGTGGGGCAGGATGCCGCGACTTGACGCTGTTGCATTGCGTTTCTTCGTATCCCACGCAGCCGGAAGACTGCAACCTGGCGGCGATCGAGACTTTGCGCAACGCCTGTGGTTGCCCGGTGGGATGGTCGGATCATAGCGTGGAGCCCGGCGTTCTCTTTCGGGCCGTACATCGCTGGGGTGCGGCGATGGTCGAGTTTCACCTGGATCTGGAGGGCAAGGGCGCCGAATTCTCTTCACGCCACTGCTGGCTTCCGGAGCAGATTCAACCGGTGATCTCGGCCGTGCGCAGGGGATTTGCGGGAGACGGAAGTGCGGAGGTGCGGCCCGCGGCGTGTGAACTGGAGGAGCGGGAGTGGCGCGCCGATCCCGTAGACGGGCTACGCCCGCTGGAGTCGACTCGGAGGCAACTGCAAGTCAACAAAACATGAAAACACTCGCGATCATCCAGGCAAGAATGGGGTCGAGCCGCCTGCCGGGGAAGGTGATGCGGCCGATTCTGGGCAAGCCGATGCTGTGGCACATCGTGAATCGGGTGCGTCTCACACCCTCGATCGCGGAGGTAGTGGTGGCGGTGCCGGATGATGCAGGGAACGAAGTGCTAAGACAATTCTGCAGCAATGAGGGGATCAAGTGGTTTGCGGGCAGCGAGAATGACGTGCTGGATCGCTTTTACAAGGCGGCCTGTGAGTTCAAGGGCGATCCCATTGTGCGCATCACGGCGGATTGTCCGCTGGCGGATCCGCAGCTGATTGACGAGTTGATCGAGTTGTACAAGACCGGTCAGTACGATCATGTGGGCGTAGCGGCGGGNTGCCGGGGCGGAGCGTTTCCCCCAAGGGCGATTTCCCGACGGATTGGATGCGGAGTGCTTCAGCTTCCAGTCCCTGGAGCGCGCCTGGCGAGAGGCAACCGATCCCCGCGACCGCGAACACGTCACGCGCTACATCTGGAATAACCGGCATCTGTTTCGCTGTGGCGACCTGAAGTCGAGGCAGAACTATCCGGGGATTCGCCTGACAGTGGACCATGCGGACGACTTTCGCTTGATCAGCAAGATCTACGAGTCGCTCTATCAGGCCTACAAACCTTTCCTGTTGGACGAGGTCATCGAATTCCTGGACAATAATCCCGATCTGCTTGAACTGAACCGCAGCATCGCCCAGACGCACAGCTACCGCGACGTTCTGGAAGACTAAGACATGGCAGCAGTCATCAGCGGTTACGAGCTCTTCTCCCGGGCGTGCAAGCTGATTCCGGGGGGGACGCAGTTGTTGTCGAAGCGCCCCTCGCTCTACTTGCCGGAGCAGTGGCCGTCCTACTTTTCCCGAGCTCATGGGGTCGAGGTGACCGACCTGGAGGGACGGGTTTTCATCGACATGAGCATGATGGGGATCGGGGCGTGCGTGCTGGGCTACGCCGACAAGGAGGTCGACGAGGCAGCGAAAGCCGCGATCGACGCCGGGGTGGCTTCGACCTTGAACGCGGCGGAGGAACTGCAGCTGGCAGAGCTTCTGATTGAGCTCCATCCCTGGGCGCAAATGGTGCGCTACTCGCGCGGCGGTGGCGAGGCGATGGCGATGGCGGTGCGGATCGCGCGGGCTCATACCCGGCGCGACAAAATCGCTTTCTGCGGCTACCACGGCTGGGCGGACTGGTATCTGGCCGCCAACCTGGCGGAAGATGCGGCGCTCGACGCGCATTTATTGCCCGGACTCGATCCAGCCGGCATTCCCAGAGGTTTGCAGGGAACGGCGCTCCCTTTTCACTACAATCGCATTGATCAGCTCAGAGCTATTGTGGATGCAAATCGCGGAGAACTGGCGGCCATCGTGATGGAACCACAGCGCGGCCAGGAGCCGGCGTCGGGCTTCCTTGAGGAAGTGCGGGACATCGCCGACGAAGTGGGTGCGGTGCTGGTGTTCGACGAGATCACGACCGGCTTCCGCATGACCAGCGGAGGGATCCACAAGCTGCTGCACGTGAATCCCGACATTGCCGTGTTTGCCAAGGCGATGGCCAACGGCTATGCCATGGCCGCCGTGATTGGCACGGAGACCGTGATGCAGGCGGCGCAGTCGACCTTCATCAGCAGCACGAACTGGACGGAGCGGGTAGGCCCGGCAGCGGCGATCGCCACCATCCGCAAGTTTCGCCGGGAGAACGTCGCTGCCCACCTGATCGCTATCGGGAATCAGGTGATGGAGGGTTGGCGGAAGGCAGCGCAGGCAGCGGGTCTGAAGCTGCACACTAGCGGCTTACCCAGTCTTTGCCACTTTACCTTCGAACACGAACATGAATTAGCGCTGACAACGTTATTTACACAGATTTTACTTGGCCGAGGCTACTTGGCGTACAACCAGTTCAAACCTTCGCTGGCTCACAGCGTAGAGCACGTAGAGCGTTATCTCGCTTACGTGGATGAAGCCTTCGCGATTCTGGCGGAGGCGATTTCCCGCGGTGACGTGTTGAGCCGCTTGAAGGGGCCGGTGGCCCAGCGCGGATTCTATCGCTTGGCATAGGGTGTATTGAGTTGATGCAATATTTGTTGCTGGGAAAGACTCGCCTGCGTGTTTCCAGGATTGCCCTGGGCACAGCCGCGTTTGGGTTGCCGGAGTATGGCATCCAGGCGCCTGACGAACCCAGCGCACTGAGCGAGGCCGAGGCCGTGCGGCTAGTTCAGGCGGCCAGCGAGCAAGGGATCAACTTCTTCGACACCGCCAGAGGCTACGGCGACAGCGAGGCGATCCTCGGCAAGGGGCTGGCGGGTTGTCAAAGCTGCGTGATTGCCACGAAGGTGGGAATCCCTGCGGATCACAATGGAAATAATTCTGGCGGTCTGACACGCGCAGTGATGGAGTCGCTGGAAACCAGCCTGCGCGCGCTGCGCCGAGACGTACTCGATATCGTGCAAATCCACAATGCCACGGCGAAAGATCTCGAGGTGGGCGAAGTTCTGAGCGTCCTCGAACACGCACGAAAACAGGGGAAGTTGAAGTACGTGGGAGCGTCGGTTTACGGCGAGGAGGCGGCGCTGGCGGCAATCCAGTCGGGCCGCGTCGACGTTCTGCAAATTGCAGTGAACCTGCTGGACCAGCGAATGATGAACGCAGTGCTGCCGGCGGCAACGGAGGCGAACGTCGGCATCATCGCCCGCTCAGCCTTGTTGAAAGGGGCTCTCACGGAACGAGTCAAGCTGCTGCCGCAGAATCTTCGTGCGTTGGCGGACGCTGCGAGCCGAACGCGGGAGATGTTGGGTGAGACCTGGGAGTCGTTGCCCCGTGCCGCGCTCCGCTTCTGTCTGTCGGTTCCGAGCGTGCATTCGGTGCTGGTGGGGTTGAGGAGCCTCTCGGAGCTTCCCGACGCCATGGCCGCAGAAGCGGAGGGTCCGCTTTCCGACGCGACGATGAGCAAAGTCAGTTTGCTAAAGTTGAGCGACGAGAACCTGCTGAACCCTTCGCACTGGCCGTCCCTGTAGATGAGTGAATCGGCAAGGAACCAGCCCGCCGTCCTGTTTCGTTGCGACGCATCGCCCGAGATTGGCATGGGACACGTCGTTCGGTGCGTGGCGCTGGCCGACGCGCTTCGCGAAGCATGCGGCGCAAGGGCAGGGTTTGCTTTTCGCGAAGGATCCCTCGGGTTGGAGTATGTCGAGCGGCACGGTTACCGAGCTTTTCAGCCGCCAGGGAACGCGAGTGAGCTCGATTACAGTGGATGGCTGGAAAGCGCTCTGCGCGAGTTGAAGGCGCAGGTGCTGGTGACGGATGTGCGCGACGATCTGTCTCGTACGACCTTGGCAGAGCTGGCCGACGATGGATGTCGCATTGTCGTGCTCGATGATCTCAGTGAGCGTCGCTTCGCGGCTGATTTCGCATTCTATCCTCCGGTGCCGCAGGTGAGCCGAGCGGACTGGAGCGGGTTCGCAGGACGCTGCTACGTCGGCTGGGAATGGAGCATCCTGCGGGCTCAGTTTCGCGGGCCGCGCCCGGAGGTTCAAAGTGCGACGCCTACTTTGCTGATTGCTATGGGAGGGAGTGATCCGGCGGGGCTGACTCTTCGGGCAATTCGCGCGGCGCGTTTGTTGGCCGGCGATTTCAAGACGACCGTTGTTGTGGGAGCGGGCTTCCGGAAGCAGCAAGAGTTGCAGGACCTGCTCGACAAATCGCGAGGGCGCTTTACGGTCCTGACTGATGTCAGTGACATGGGCGCAGTGATGGCACAGGCCGACCTGGCAGTTTGTTCCTTCGGGATGACGGCGTATGAACTGGCGGCGATGGGAGTGCCGGCGATCTACCTTTGCCTCACCCCGGATCACGCGGAATCGGCATCCGCGTTCGTCGAAGCTGGCATGGGGTGGTCGCTTGGAGTCTGCAGCGAGGTGAGTGATCACCAACTGGCTGGCGCCATCAACCGGCTGCTTCTCGACCGTGGTCGACGCGAAGAAATGTCGTCGCGGTCGCGTATGCTGATCGACGGCAACGGAGATAAGCGCGTCACCGAGATCCTGCTGGCTCAGTCGTGAGCATTTTTGCAGGGGAAAGCTCGCGGGAACCTCGAGAGAACATTGCACAAAGCAGCCATTATTACGGGTGGAGGACGCGGAATTGGCCGCGCCATCGCGCTTGCTTTGGCCCAGCAGAAAATTGATGTTGTGTTGAGTTACCTCACACGTCGCGAAACCTGCGAACAGACGGCAGCAGAAGTCCGCAAGCTTGACGTGCAGTCTGTCGTGGTTCAAGCTGATGTGACTCAGAGGGAAAGCGTCCGCGGGATGGTTGCGCTTGCGGTCGAGAAGCTTGGGAGAATCGACATTCTCGTCAACAATGCCGGCATACTCCAGCAGAAACCATTCGGCACGATTACCGACGAAGACTGGGACACGATGCTGGCGGCGAACCTGAAGAGCGTGTTCTTGTGTTCCCAGGAAGTATTGCCGGTGATGACGCGGCAGGGCGGTGGGTGCATCGTCAACATTTCGTCTTCCGGGGGACAACTCGGAGGAATGCTGGCGGTTCACTATGCGGCCAGCAAGGCGGGAGTGATTTCGCTGACGCGCTCGCTGGCGCGGGTTGGCGCTCCGCATGGAATTCGCGTGAACTGTGTCACTCCGGGCCTGATCGAAACGGAGATGTCGGTGAAAGAGATCAACTCGGAAGCCGGCCGACAGAAGATCAGCCAGCAGATTCCCCTGAGCCGCGCGGGATCAGTAGACGAAGTGGCGGCTGCGGTGGCGTTTTTGGTCTCAGACGCGGCGTCTTACATCACGGGCCAAAGCCTCAACGTAAACGGCGGGTTGTACATGGGGTGAGAAGGAACCAAAGATAACGACATGATCGGCGCAGAGGCTATCGTAGATTCTTTCATTCGCCGCAACGTGAAGCGGCTGTTTGTGTTCCCTGGAGGAACGATCGCACCGATTCTCGATGTTGCGATCAAGCGTGAGGTCGAGATCATTTGTATGCGGCACGAGCAGGGAGCCGGATACGCGGCATTGGGGGCGGCGCGGCTAACTGGGCATCCGCAGGTGGTGATGGTGACCTCGGGTCCCGGTGTCACGAATGTGGTCACTCCGGTCGCTGACGCCTACTTCGACTCGGTGCCTCTGGTGGTTTTGACGGGTCAGGTGGGCACTGGCGACATGCGAGGCCAGCGGCCTGTGCGGCAGCGCGGGTTCCAGGAAGTGGACACGACTGCCCTAATGCGGCCGATCAGCAAGAGCCAGTTCCTCGTCACATCGTCATCACAACTGCCCGAGGTGATGGAACGGGCGTTTCACGAAGCGTCGACAGGACGTCGCGGGCCGGTGGTCGTAGACTTGCCGATGAATACGCAAAGGTCTGAGATCGTTGATCCGCCGGCCGTCTCGATCTCTTCAAACGGCTTTGGCAAATTGGACCTGGCCGCGATTGATCGAGTGGCGACCTGGATTTCCCAGGCCAAGCGCCCCGTCATTGTCGCCGGCCAGGGCATCTTAATTTCCGGAGCACACGCGGAACTGCGGCGATTGGCAGATCGAGCACAGATTCCCGTCTCGCAGAGCCTCTTGGGTTTGGGAGGATTTCCGACGGACTCACCCCTCGCGCTTGGTTTCCATGGCCACACGGGCAACCAGTACGCGGGCAAAGCGATCCACGGGGCCGACTTGTTACTGGTGCTTGGCTCCCGCATGGACGTTCGCCAGACCGGGACGCGCGTGGACGAGTTTGTGCCGAACGGGCGGATCGTCCGCATCGACATCGACACGAATGAACTCGATCATTCAAGAGTGCGATCAGACCTGGCAATTCAAGGTGACGTGTCTGAGGTCCTGGCGGCTTTGAATGAGCGAATGAGCAGATTGCCTTGTCCTGAGGTCGAGGAGTGGCTGCAACAGATTCAACAGTGGCGGACGGCGTTTCCACTCAGCTACGCGATGCAAGGAAAGCTGAAGCCTCAGTACGTCATCGAGGCGGTTGATTGTCTTACGAAAGGGCAGCCGGTGATTTGTGTTTCCGGCGTGGGCTCGCATCAACAGTGGGTGGCGAGACATTTTAGCTTCGACTACCCCTCGCGTCCCTGGCTGACCTCAGGCGGGCACGGTGCTATGGGTTTTGACCTCCCTGTTGCGATTGGGGCACAGATGACGTTCCCTGATCGGCCGGTGGTCTGCTTTGTCGGAGATGGCTCTCTGCAAATGAACATTCAGGAGTTGGCAGTGGTGGCTGAGTACGGCCTTCCGCTGAAGATCGTGGTTTTGAACAATCACCGGTTAGGAATCGTGTCGCAATTCCAGAAACTTAACTGGAAGAGCGATCCGACGTGCGGCCAGAAGTGGAATCCTGATTTTGCGGCCATCGCACGCGCCTACGGAATCCCATCTGCGACAGTGACCCGTTCGGACGAGGTGAGCTCTGCGGCGCAACAGGCCCTTACCCACCGAGGACCCTACCTGCTCGACTGCATCGTCGATGAGGACGAGGATGTTGTGCCGATGCTACTGGCGGGACAAAAGATGGACGGGATGTGGCCGTATGCCTAAGGTTCTGCTCATTGTGGGTGGCGGTATTGAGACCGTGCCCGCCATTGAGAGAGCGAAAGCGATGGGTTTGCACGTGGTGGTGAGCGATGCGAACCCGCGCGCGCCGGGGCTACTCGTGGCGCATGACAGTTTGATCGCCAGCACTTATGACGTCGAAGCCACGATCAGAGCCGCCAGGAAGTACCACGAGAGTGTTCGGGCGATCGACGGTGTGATTTGCATCGCCTCCGATATTCCGCGCACCGTGGCGGGTGTGGCGCAGGCGCTCCGCTTGCCCGGTATCTCGACAGATGCGGCGTATCTAGCCAGTGACAAACTGGCCATGAAAGAGAAATTTGCCGCGGATAGCGTACCTGTGCCCTGGTTTTCCCATGTGGCCTCAGCCGCACATCTGTTTGACATTGCAGCTGCACGAAAATATCCTCTCGTGATCAAGCCGGTGGACAGCCGCGGAGCACGCGGCGTCTTGCGGCTGGGGCCGGAAGTAGATCTCGGTTGGGCGTTTGAATTCTCCCGGCGCGAATCGCCCAGCGGCTGCGTGATGGTCGAGGAGTTTCTGGACGGTCCGCAGATCAGCACAGAATCGATCGTGCTCGATGGTGTGGCTTACACGCCGGGGTTCGCCGATCGAAATTATGAGTTCATGGATCGCTTTGCTCCCCACATTATCGAGAATGGAGGTGATCTGCCTACACAAGCCACGCGGGAAGAGCAAGAGTCGGTGTGTGAGCTGATTCAGAAAGCGGCGGCCAGCATGGGTGTACGCGAGGGCTTGGTGAAGGGAGACGTCGTGCTGCACCGGGGCAAGCCGTTTCTGATTGAGCTGGCGGCGCGGCTCAGCGGCGGTTATCTCTGCACCCATGAGATTCCCCTGAGCACAGGCGTAGACCTTGTCGGCTGTGCCATGCGCCTTGCGTTAGGCGAGGAGGTTCATCCTGAGGATCTTGCGCCGCGCTTCCAACGCTGCATTTCGCAGCGATACTTGTTTCCCGAGCCCGGGCGAGTAGTCCGAGTGAGCGGTGCCGAAGATGCAGTGAAGCAGCCGGGCGTTGTGTTCTGCCAGGTCCGAGTTGCAGAGGGAGATGTGGTGGGCCCGGTGAACAGTCATCCCGCGCGCGCGGGATTGGTGATGGCGATGGGCGACTCGCGCGCCGAAGCAGTGGCAAGAGCCCAGGCGGCGATTGCCTCGATCGAAATTGAAACCGTGCCGGTCGGGGCGGCCGATCCCGTGGGCGCAAATCGATGACCGGCGATCGCTTGCGACTCTTCGCGTTTTTTCATCTGAACCTTGCCTATTCCTCGATCGAGGAAGAGCAGCGGCCCGAGGTCGTACGGCGTTGTTACTGGCCCCTGCTTCGACTGGCGCGAAAGCTCGGAGTCCCCATCGGCATGGAAGCGTCGGCTTACACGCTGAAGTGCATTCAGGTTATCGATCCAGAGTGGGTAAACGAGCTGCAGTCTTTGTGCAACGACGGCCGGGCCGAGTTGATCGGGAGCGGCTACGTACAGCTGATTGGGCCGCTGGTGCCGCCAGAGGTCAACGCTGCCAACCTTCGGCTGGGTAACGAACACTACGTCCGATTGCTGGGAATGCGCCCGGCGATTGCGTTGATCAACGAGCAGGCCTATGCGGCGGGTTTGTTGCAGCACTACATCGATGCGGGATTCCGGGCCATCGTCATGGAGTGGGACAACCCGGCGCGCTGGCATCCGGAGTGGCCGGCTCACTGGCGCTACCTGCCGCAGATTGCGTGTGGCCAGCACGGGGAAGAGATTCCGCTGATCTGGAACAAGTCCATCGCATTTCAGAAATTTCAGAGGGTGTCTCACGGAGAGATGGATTTCGGCGAGTACCTGCACTATCTGGAGGGACATCTCTCGGAGAGTCCGCGCGCATTTCCAGTGTACGGAAACGATGCGGAGATTTTTGATTTCCGGCCGGGGCGCTATCACACTGAGGCCAAGCTGGAAGAGAGCGGAGAATGGGATCGAATCTCCCGATTGCTCAAGACCTTGCGGCATGACCGGCGTTTCTCGTTCATGCTTCCAAGCAGCGTTCTCGAACTCGCTGGAGTTCGGGGCGCTGGCAACCGGCTGCACCTGGAGTCAGCGGACGATCCGGTTCCGGTGAAGAAACAGGAAAAATACAACGTCACGCGTTGGGCGGTGACCGGACGGAACGACCTTGGAATCAACACCGCGTGCTGGCGCGCTTATGAAGCGCTGAAAGCGCGATCCAATGCTGACGACGAACTGTGGCGCGAGCTCTGCTACCTGTGGAGCAGCGACTTTCGCACACACATTACAGACAAGCGCTGTGCAGGGTATCAGGAGCGTTTACGCGCTTTTGAGCGAAAGGTGGGCATCGAGGGGAAAGCCAGCTCGACTTGCCGGGCGGCGAGCGGCCAAATCCCGACCGCATTCCGCGTACATCGAGAAGGCCGCTTCCTGACACTGGAGAGCGACCTTGCGAGAGTTGTTCTCAACTGCCGGCGAGGCTTGGCGATCGATTCCTTTGTGCTGAAAGAAATCTCGACGAAATCGTTGCTTGGCACGTTGGCGCACGGGTATTACGAGGATATTGCGCTGGGAGCGGATTTCTACTCCGGTCATCTCGTGCTGGAAACTCCGGGGCAGCCGAAGATTGCCGATCTTTCCGCAGTCGAACCGCGAATCGGGGGCGGTGTCGACGCTGACAGCGTGGTCGTGGAAGGCGAAATCGGAACGCCGCTAGGAGCGATTCGCAAGCGGGTTCAAGTGGACGCCGAAGGCCGGCTGAGCATCGAATATCAATTGCAATGGGAGGAAATGCCTCCCGGTGCGCTACGACTGGCCCACATTACGCTAAACCCGGAGGCGTTCGATCGTGAGCATCTCTACTTTGAAAGTCACAACGGCGGATTTCTTCCAGAGCGGTTCTCGGTCGGAACCAAGCGCATCGAGCACGGTCGATCTGTGTCATTCCTGGTGTCAGCGAGCGGAGCCGTGGGGATGACCAACGGCGAACTGAGTCTGGGCGATGCGGAGCGGGTTGTAAAAGTGCGAACCGATCTGGCCCAGGCTTGCGTGGTGGCGCAGATAACATTCCTTCCAGTGGCGAACACTTATTTCTATCGCGCCAGTTTTTCGGCTGCGGAACTGGACGACACCTGCCGCGATCGCCGCCGCACGGACTTTCCGCGAACCCTCGCGTTTACCATTAGCGCAGAGCAGAGCCGAGTTCAGAGTGAGTCGGAGCTTTGTGCTCCCGAAGCGGCGACGCCACGATAGATGGGGAACCCAAACAGAAGCCGATAACCAATTTCCTCCCCCCATGACCATCCGTTGGTGCCAAGTTGATTCGTTCGCTGGTAATACCAGTTCCCCGGCAACGACCGAAAACCGTCCGTGTCCGATTTGCAGTAGCGATCGTTCGCGAGCCGTTTTGCGGTTTGATCAATTCCAGCTCTATTCCGATTCCGCAGAACTTCCCAAGCGGATTGATGTTCGCCAGGTGCAATGCCTCGATTGCTTTGCGCTGTATATGAGCCCCTGCTATTCGGAATACGGCTTCCGCGTGCTATTTGCGGAGGCGGGGTGCTCGTACGGCTCATCAGCCGGTCGTCCATTGGAGCAGTGCGAATGGCTGGGCGCGCGAGGCTTACTCCGTTCCGGCAGCCGCCTGCTCGATGCGGGATGTTATGAGGGGACTTTTCTGGCAAAGCTGCCGGAGGATGTGCGNCAAGATTGGAGTGGATATCGATGCTCCTGCCATCGAAAGAGGACGCCGCCAGTTTGCCGATAAGTCAATCGACTTCATCTTGGGAGATTTTGAGACTTTTCACTGCGACGAAAGCCTGGACACGATTACGATGTTTCACGTGCTCGAACATCTACCGCGGCCGAAAGCTGCCCTGCAAAATTTGCGGTCCATGGCTCATGAAGGAACCCGGTTGGTGGTAGAGGTACCGATTCTAGAAAATGGCATCACCAACGACATCAACGGTTTCTTCTCAGCACACCACATGACCCACTTCACCCGCGCTAGCCTGGAGATCTGTCTTGGGCTGGCGGGCTGGCAGATCATCGAGGCCAAGGAGCAGGAGGACTACAACGGATTTCGCATTGTGGCCGCCCCGGCCGAATCAACTCGCGCCGCAGGCAGAGCGTCGTCGACCACCCTCCTGTTGCACGCGTACTTGTCGGGATGGCATGCAGCGCTGAGGGCGGTGGAGTGTCGGATTTGCGCCTGGGAGAGCGAGGCCAGGGTGCTCATCTGGGGTGGCGGGCTGCACACGGAGTTTCTCTATCAGGTCTCGTCTTTTTTTGCGAGCCAACCGAACCGGGAGTACGCGATTGTGGACAGTGATCCCATCAAGCAGGGCAAGAGCTGGCGCGGCATTCAGATCTATCACCCTGATATTTTGCGGAGTACTTCCTGGGCCGACGAATGCCTGCTGGTATCGAGTTACGGAAGCACACCTGCTATCGTGGCTGCGGCCCTTGAGCTGGGTGTTCCGCGAGAGCGCATTCTCACGCTTTACGACGAGGTACGAGTGCACTGATCCTGAGTTCAAGTAGGAGTTCATCGTTCATGCATCATATTCGCCCACACAAGCTGTTCAACCTGGTCGAGTCAGCCTCTTACGAGCAGAGGATGGTGCGAGTCGTGTTGCCGAAGCAGCGCACTCCCATTTTGCTCGAGAGCGCCGTCCTGCTGGCACTTGCGAAGCTCGTGCAGCCTAGAACCTATTTCGAGTTCGGGACGTTCCTGGGCATCGAGACGCTGAATATGGCGGCAAATCTCCCCCCGGATTCCAAGGTTTACACACTGGATCTCGACGAGAAATCTCTCCAGGACCTGCAGCAAGACGAGAATGACAAGCCTCTGACTGTGATTCACATGGAAATGCAGCACCAGCTGGCTTTTCTGGGCTCGGCATACCAGGGGAAGATCACAAGACTCTACGGCGATTCCAATCGATTCGATTTCTCCGCTTTCCGCGGCCGCATGGATATGGTTTATGTCGACGGTGGGCACGACCTGCGAACCTTGACCTCCGACACGAAGAATGCTTACAACATACTCAGCCGGGATCACGCCGCGTGCATTGCCTGGCACGACTTTGAAAACCCGAAGTGCCCCGCCGTGGGGCCCTATCTCCGCGAATTGTCGACAACCAAGGAACTGTTCCACGTCGAGGAGACAATTCTGGCCTTTACATTGGCCAATGCACCTGAGCTGATCAGAGCCCTGAGAAGCTAGATCTCGTTTCCAGTTGCGGAGTGGCTTCAATGCAAAGGACCGCTCCCCGGTTGGACGGTTGATGGGGAGTTCGATGCGCGTTCTCCTGGTGCACCCACAAGACCCCGCGTTAGAAGGGCCGTGGGCTACCTTGCGTTGGGACCGTGTCCTTGACCTTGGCTGGGCAGGGACCGCGGCCTACGCGCTCTGGTCCGATCGACTGGGCTGCCCGGTTCGTTGTATTTACAGCCTCGCGGACTGGCACGAGGATGTCTGCCGCATCCGCCAGAGCCTTGGAATCGGCGACGGCCGCCTCGTCGATGAGGACGGGGTCGACTGGTGGGCACTGCTCACTCCGCTCTGGTACCAGCGGCTGTTGGAGTTCGTGCTGCTGCAGAAGCTGGCGCAGACGATCGAGCGGCCTGCTGAGATTCGTGTCACGCGCCCTCATCCCTTGGCGGACGCACTGGGCAAGCTCCTGCAGGTTCGCATTGATCCCTTCATTCCCAAGGCGCCCGCAACGATCGCTGGGCGCCTGCGCACTTCTGCGCGCGCCTTGCGGACCCTGACTCCGGCACAAGTCCTGCAAATCGCCGGCGACAAATGGGACACAGATTATGGGGTGCGCCGGTTCCTTTTCCGGCGGGTGCGTGGCTCGGGATCGGTGCGACGGGTCTTACTGCCTTCGGCTTATCGGAATGTCTCGCGCGTTGTGGCGGCGTATGCCAGTCTTTTGCCGGAGCGCAACTTCCTGTTGGTAACCACCCGAGCCGATGGCATGACCAAGGGCCTGCCCCAAAACGTGGATACAGCGCCCCTGGCAGCGTACGCGCCTCTGCCACGGAATGAAGCCACGGAAAGTGAAATCCAGTCGCTGACAAAGCGCTGGTGCGAACTTCGCGAGCAGCTTCAGCGGGGCGGAGAGCCGCTTCTGGTTTATGCCGCGGGCTTGTTCGCAGATTTCGATCGCAACTTGCGCAACGGGCTGAGAATCCGTGATGCCTGGCGCTCCGTTCTGGAGCAAGAGAGGATCGATGCCGTGCTGTGCGGAGATGAGAACAACCTCTATACGCGGCTGCCCGTGCTGCTCGCCCGAGACCAGGGGGTTCCAACCATCTACTGCAGTCACGGCGCCCTGGATTCCAACATTCTGATCCGTGGCGCCTGTTCGGATACGTACCTGGCGAAAGGTGAAATGGAAAGGGATTATCTTGTCCAGCAATGCCATTTGCCTCCGGAAAAGATTTTCGTTGGAGCGGCACCCACCGCGCATCTTGCGGTTGATGAGGCGGCGCCGCGCAAAGGCGAAACTCCCCACATCGTTTTTTTCTCGGAGCCCTACGAACTCTACTCCGGGCGCACGGCAACGCTGTACCAGGAGCTGATGCCCGCCTTGTGTGCGGTGGCGCGCTCGAGCGGTCGCAGAGTAGTCGTGAAACTGCACCCCTTCGAGAGCCTGAGCGCGCGCACGCAACTGGTGGATCGGGTCTTGGAAGCGAGCGATAGGAAACTGGTGGAGGTGACTGCAGAGCCGATGTCAGAACAACTCTTGCGCGGAGCCTGGTTCAGCTTGACGGTGGAGTCCAGCGTAGCGGTGGAATGCGCGCTGGCGGGAGTGCCGGCGTTTCTGTGCGGCTGGTTTGACATCGATCTTTACGACTATGGCAGGCAATACGAAAAATTCGGAGCGGCCCGCTTCCTGACGAGGCCCGAGGAGATCGCAAGCATCCCGAAAATGCTCGAACAGCAGCGAAGCGACGACAGCATTCGCCAAGGCCTCTACCGCCCGATTAGACCGCAGGAATTCGAAACCGTTTTAGGGGGCAAGACAATCGCACCCGCGAGCCCCGCGCTGCCCGTGAGTTAGACGGTCGCTGCGGCCCATGCTACACTCGCTGCATTCGTGAGCGAAAAAGTCCACAGGATTCTTCTGACCGGCGGGGCCGGGTTCATTGGTTCCCACCTTGCGGAAGCTTTACTGCGTCGCGGGTCGCGGCTTGCGATTGTCGACGAGCTGAACGATTTCTATCCCCCGGAGCTTAAGCAAGAGAACCTGTCTGAGGTGCGGCGAGCCGGCAACTTTGAATTTTTCCTGACAGACATTTGCGATCAAGCAGCGTTGCGCGGCGTCTTCGAGCGCATTCGCCCAGGAATGGTAATTCACCTCGCGGCGCGAGCGGGAGTGCGGCCTTCGCTGGCAGATCCTGGGTTGTACCAGCGCGTCAACATTGCCGGCACTTTGAACCTGCTCGAGTTGAGCCGGGAGTTTGGGGTCTCCCGCTTTATTTTCGGTTCTTCCAGCTCGGTGTATGGCGTGGCCGAGCGAGTGCCCTTCACAGAGTCGAACAGCGAGTTGCGCCCGATCTCGCCCTACGCCGCGACCAAGCTCTCCGGGGAAATGTTGTGCTTTACCTACGCTTATCTCTATCGGTTGACCGCGGTCTGCCTGCGCTTTTTCACAGTGTATGGGCCGCGGCAGAGGCCCGATCTGGCCATCCACAAATTTACAGAACTGCTGGAGACGGGGCGTCCGCTGCCGATTTTCGGCGATGGCTTGTCGGGACGAGACTACACCTATGTCGGCGACATCGTTTCCGGCGTGCTCGCTGCGATGGAATACACCCCTGAAGCGGCCCCGGGGAACAGTCACTTCGACATTATCAACCTGGGCAACTCCCATCCCGTGCGGCTGGCGGAATTGGTGAGGTTGCTCGAACGAGTTACCGGATGCCGAGCGATCCGGCAGCAACTTCCTGAACAGCCCGGCGATGTGCCCATCACCTGGGCTGACATTTCCAAGGCGAAGCGGCTGCTCGGATATGATCCTCAGACTCCAATCGAGGAAGGGCTGGAGCAATTCGTGGCCTGGTTCCGGCGGCGTGCCTGCCTGCCGTCGCGGGCTGGATGACCATGGGTGGAGAGTCTCTGCCGGTGCGATTACAGTAATCCTCGCCTCTCCTGCGCGATGCGAAATCGACAGATACACATTTTGTTCAATGTCTGCGCCGATGCGGAGAACTACAACGCGCAGAGTTTGAATGCCAGAGAGATCGCCCTGCGTCTCGATCCGGAGCGTTTTTGTTCCACATTGTTCTTTGAACGATCTGCGGATGCCCGGCTGTCGCGGCCTGCTATCCGCCTGGTGAAGCTGCCGGAGCGGCGCCGGACCTTGCGCATTTTGCGCGAAATGCTGGGGGCTTACGACGCCATCATCTACATGGATCTGAGCCCGGCGTCCTACGCCTATCTGCACCTGCCCAGGATGATGCGACGGTCTGCGCGCAGCATCCTGTGCATGGAAGGCCCAAGAGGAAACTTCGAGGGCGTATCGGCAACGGTTCGCAAGTACGCCGAATATGTGGCGCACCACTCCGACGTTCGGACCGCGATCAGCGAATTTGTAGCGCGCGACGCGGAAGACCTCAGCGGAGTGCGCGCCGACTTCATCATTCCGGCGGGTGTGGACACGAGGTTTTTCTACCCTCCGCGGTCTCGTGATGAGACCGTACCTACCGTGCTCTTTGTCGGCCACCTTATTGAACGCAAGGGACCGCAGCTCGTTGTGGAAGCCGCACGACAATTACCGGAGGCGCAGTTTCGGCTGGTGGGCTCGGCACGAGGTCAATTCGGGGAGGAGCTGCAGAAGCAGTGCGCGACGCTTCCGAACGTCCACCTTGATCGCCCCATGCCACAGGCACGACTGGCGGACGTCATGCGCCAGAGTGACCTGCTGCTTCATCCCTCGCGCGTGGAAGGCGTGCCCAAAGTGACGCTGGAGGCAGCGGCCACCGGTTTGCCCTGCATCGTGTTTGACTACTATCAGACGCCGTCGGTCGTGGACGGTTCGACCGGATTTCAGGTGAAGACGTTCGAAGAAATGGTGACGCGCCTTAAACTGCTGATTGCGGACCGCGGGTTACGACAGAAGATGGGCGTGGCTGCGGTGTCACATGCGGCGGCGTTCGACTGGGATCGAATTGCTGCAAAGTGGGCCGACATTCTGGAGCGAGTGGTGCAACAGGCCTGATGCGCGGAGGAGATGGTGCAAGAAAGACCAGAAGGTATCGGAGGATTTACACTCGATTGCGTTCGATCGCTTCTATGAATGCGATGCAAAACCGATTTGCCCAGCCTTGCGAGCCGTCTTCGTGCGACTGAGTCTTCAGCGGGAGGTCCCTAGTGAGCGAATCCTGGCGTGAGGTTCGGTTGCCGGCAGACCTCTGCCGCACAGCGGAGGAAAAGTTCGAGAAGCAGTTCTCCAGCCTGGAGGAGTTGATCAGCTTCGTGTTGCGCGGTCTGATCAATGACAAAGCCGCGCAGATGGATCAGGCCGAGGCGCGCATCATCGAAGAACGCTTGCGCGACCTCGGATACATTTAGCGCAATCAACGCGCAGGCGAAGCAACGCAGCGATGCCATGCTTAACATTGGCAGAGGTTTCAACGCCATATCCCGAAAGTGGAAGTCGCCGGCTGGCTTGGTTTTCAGCCGTCCGCTGGTGCTTCTCCAGAGCGACGACTGGGGACGTGTGGGCGTGCGAGACCGCGATGCGATGGAACGACTTGCGGCAGCCGGCGTGAAGCTGGGCGAGCACCCCTATGACTTCTACTCGCTGGAAACCGCTGAAGATGTTGGAGCATTGCAGGAGATGCTCTGCCGGCACCGCGACTCCACCGGACGCCCCCCTTGTCTGGTGATGAATTTCGTTGTGGCCAACCTGGATTTTGCCAGGATGGCCGACGAGGGTTTCCGCAAGCTTTATCTGCAACCCCTTGCCGACGGCCTTCCGGGGAAATGGGAAAGGCCTGGACTCTTTGAAGCCTATCGAAACGGAACATCCTCTGGCGTCTTTTATCCGGGGCTGCACGGCTCGACCCACTTTTGCCGCTCGGCTGTGGAAGCGAAGTTAGCGACAGACGACAAGGTGGCGGGACTGCTGCGCACCCTCTGGAGGGAGGAGACGCCCTACATCCATTGGCGCATGCCGTGGATCGGCTTTGAATATTGGAATCCGGAAGGCGGGCGATTCCTCGAAGGGACTGAGCAAGCGAGTCTGATTCGCGAGTCCGCCGAGCTTTTCAGGAAGACGTTCAGCAAGGCAGCATTTTCCGCCTGTGCTCCGGGCTATCGCGCCAACAGAGATACTCGCAGTGCGTGGGAGCAATGTGGAATTCGCGTCGTGCAGAACGGCGGCGGTGGAACGTCACCGATCAGCATCGACGACATGGGCATGCTCGAAACCTTTCGCAACGTAGACTTCGAACCCGCCACCGCCGGATCGAGATTTTCCTTGCACGATTGCGCCCAGCGTGCCCAGGAGAATCTCGATCGCGGTACGCCGGCGGTGATTTCTGTGCATGCGATTAACTTCCATTCGACGCTGCGAGACTTTCGCAATCCGACGCTAATGCTCCTCGATCGATTCTTAAGCCTATTGGAGGCCAGGTGTCCCGATCTTCTGTACGTGAATGACGCGGACCTCTACGAATTGGCCACTACCGGGCGTTACGAGGGGTTGCACGGCACGGTCCAGGCGACTGTCTCGCAGTCAGGGTTATTCCGGCGGGTGGCGGGGCGCAGGTAGCAATGGAATCGCAGCATTCGTTGGTGCTCATCACCGTGGATTGCCTGAGGGCGGATCATGTGGGCTTCCTGGGCTACCAGGGCTGCACCACGCCATTCTTGGATTCCTTGGCAACGCAGAGCTGGGTGTTCCAAAATGCGATCGTCGCGGGAGCGCCGACCTACTATTCATTCCCCACGATTCTGGCGTCGCGCTATCCCCTGGCTCTGGGGCGCGACGTGGTCGGATTGGCGCCAGGCGAGCCGACCCTGTCATCCACGCTTAAGAAATCCGGTTATGCCACGGCGGGCTTCAGCGCGGCCAATCCTTACCTGTCTCGCCATTTCGGGTACGAGCAGGGCTTTGATACCTTCCGCGATTTTCTCGACCTTGCCCCGCCTCCTGCGGCAGGCGCCAGAGATGCTCGGCCCAAACTGCGTTCGCGGATGAACGAGACCCTGGCTAAGTTTTGTAAGCTTGTGGGAGCGGCCAGAGTGTACGATGACCTCTACTTTGAATACTTGCAGCGAGTGGCTGCGCCTCGTGCGCAATCGCTGGACTCGGTGCGCCCGTATCCGCCCGCCGACGTGGTCGTGGATCAAGCCCGCGCCTGGCTGGCTGCCCATGCTCGCAGTCGATTTTTCCTGTGGCTTCACCTCATGGACCCCCACTGGCCGTACTACCCTCAAAAGAAGAGCCTGAACCTGATGGGGATGGACCACATCACGCCCTTCCGGATGCGATATCTGAACGCATACTGGAATCGTGGCAATCTGGGCGTCAGTCGATTCGGGCGGTACCGCGACGGGATTGTGAATCTCTACGACGCTTGCGTTCGCTGGGTAGACGCGCAGGTGGAGCGCCTGGTCGGCGTGCTCCGGCAATTTGGGGTGTGGGACCAGTGCGTGCTGGCGTTCACGGCAGACCATGGAGAAGAGTTTCTGGAACATGGCGGCCACTTCCACGCACCCTCGAAGCTCACCGAGGAACTAGTGCACGTGCCCCTACTGTTGCGGATTCCGGGGGCGCAGGCCAGAACGGCGACGTCGCTGTTCAGCCTGATTCATCTTGCGCCGACGGTCCTCGAAAGCCTCGGGATCGCTGCCCCTGCAGGTTTTCAAGGCCGCAGCTGCTACGCGCAGGTGGCGTGCGGAGAAGAGTGGGATTTGCCTGCAATAATCGAGTGCGTAGCCGGTTGCACTAATCCGTTCCCTCCACAGAATCGGATGGGGTCACGGCTGCTGGCAGTCCGTGAGCGGGAATACAAGCTGGTACTTGACTTCAAGAGTCGTGGAGAATGGTTGTTCAATCTCGCAACCGATCCCCGGGAACAGGCACCACTGGCTTCCGGGGCCGCCCGCGGTCCTCGACGGCGATTGCTGGAGATCGCGCGCGAACGAGTAGAATCGTCGATTACACAGAGAGACTCGCGGCTACGCTTGGAGGCGTTGCTGCGCGATTGGAGGCAAACTGCTGCAGTCCCTGTGTGACGTTGTCGAAGGCCGTGCGCTTACAGCAGCCGGTGCTCCGGAGATAGCTTGCGTGTCGTCAAAGGCGAAGCGGAGAGTGGTCATTCTGACCGAGATCATCGCGCCTTATCGCGTCCCAGTTTTCAACGCCCTGGCTCGGGAGGAGGACGTCGATCTGCGAGTAATCTTTCTCGCGGAAACCGACCCGGTATTACGGCAATGGCGTGTGTACAAGGAAGAAATCGACTTTCCATACGATGTGCTGCGCTCACTACGGTGGCGAGCGGGCCGGCTGAATGTGTTGTTAAACTGGGGGTTGGGTTCGGTGTTAAGCGCGGCCTCGCCGGACAGCATCATCTGTGGGGGATACAATTACCTGGCATCGTGGGAAGCGCTATTGTGGGCGCGGCGTCACGAGGTGCCATTTCTCCTCTGGTCGGAAAGCAACCGCCAGGACGAACGCAGGGGACATGTCGGCATAGAGTTTCTGAAACATGAATTTCTGCGCCGATGCGCCGGCTTTGTGGTGCCCGGTCGGTCGGCGTTCGAGTATCTGGAGAGTCTGGGGGTATCGGCGAGCAAGATTGTTACGGCGCCCGATGCGGTCGATATCGAATTCTTTTCGCGGGGGGCCGAGGCCGCTCGACGGGAGGGTGGCACACTGCGGAAAACGCTCGTCGTCCCGGAACGCTACATTCTGTATGCAGGGCGCCTGGTCGCGGAGAAGGGTGTCTTTGACCTTCTGGAAGCGTACGCCAGACTGGAAAGCAACCTTCGCTTGGCGGTGGGATTGGTTTTCGCAGGAGACGGAATTGCCAAGCCGCAATTGCAGGAACGGGCCCGTCAGATCGCTCCAGGAGCCGTGCACTTCCCCGGTTTTGCCCACCGCGAACGACTCGCTCAACTTTATGGTCTGGCAGAGGTGTTGGTGCTTCCCACACATAGCGATCCGTGGGGACTTGTGGTGAACGAAGCGATGGCTTGTGGGCTTCCCATCATCGCGACCAACGTTGCCGGTTGCGCGGACGACCTCGTGGAGGATGGCTGGAATGGGTATGTTGTTCCTCCACACTCCCCCGAGTGCCTGCGCCCGGCGTTGGAAGCAGTGCTGGGCGATGGCGAAAGGAGCCGAGCCATGGGTCAGCACAGCTTCGAACGGATACAGGGTTACTCCCCAGGAGCATGCGCCAAGGGGCTGGCCGAAGCTGCCTCCCGGTTTGCCATGGAGGGTCGATGAACTCCGGTTCCCTAACCAAGCTAATAGCGCTGGTGGCGGCTGCTGTTTGTGCCGCCTACTTCGTGTTTACACACATGGGGTATTTCGGCAATATCGATTTCCTGGGAGCACTCCTTCTACTGCAGGTCTTGGCCGCGGCCCTGTGGAAGTATGAGCAGGTTTTCTTCCCGGTGCTGCTGAGCAGCTTTCTGTGGGCAGGAATGAATGTACCCTTGCAAGGAGTGTGGACCGCGGCGCGCTGGGCCGTGCTGGCAGTCGGCGCCGTAGGCGGGTTTGCCATCTGGATGAAGCGCCCGCCGGAGCGATTTCGGTTCTTTCATCTCGTGGCTGCACTTTGTGTTTGCGCTGCGATCGTGTCCGCGATGGTCTCGTCGATTCCGGGACTGGCTCTCAGCAAAGCCGGCAGCCTGTTGCTGCTTTTTCTGTACGGAGCAGCCGGTGTGCGGCTGGCTGTCGTGGGCCGCGAAGCGCAGTTCTTCTGCGGCCTGTTGCTGGGCTGCGAGATTGTCGCCTACCTCAGCGCCGTCTGCTATCTAGTTCTGGGGGCGCATGTTTTTGGGAACCAAAACTCTCTGGGCGCAGCTATGAGCATTGCGGTGCTGCCCATTCTGTTATGGGGATGGTACACCACTGAACCCGGTCCTGTTCGTAGCCGAAGGCTGGTAGCGCTGATGCTTGCGGCTTACCTAGTGTATTTCAGTATGTCGCGTGCGGCCATGTTGGCAGCCGGCCTGGTAGGCCTGGTGCTGTGCCTGTCATTGCGTCAGTACAAACTTCTGCTCCGTGCTTCAGCGCTGGTCTTGTTTTTGATTACTATCACCGGAGTGGTGGCTCCGGCCGAGTTGGGTCAATCGATTACTGACCTGCAGGAGGCCGTACTTTACAAGGGACATAAGGAAGAAGGCTTGCTCGGTTCGCGCCAAACGCCGTGGGACGAGACCGTAGCAGAAATCAAGAAGCATCCTTTTTTCGGCAGCGGCTTCGGCACCAGTCCCACGGAAGAAAATGCAAACCGAGCCTTCGGGCGGTATTCGTCCACCTCCGAAACCAATCGTGAACACGGCAGCAGTTACATGGCAATTGCGGAATGGATGGGCCTGCTGGGCCTGCTTCCCTTCACCCTTCTGATTGCTCTCGTAGCTTTCCAAGTCTGGAAGGTCATGGGGTGGTTGCGGCGGATGCAAAATCCCCGCCACTACTCCGTGCCTCTGGCCATGGTGCTGCTTGCCGGACTTGCCCATGCCACGTTTGAAGATTGGCTGTTTGCGGTGGGCTCCTATACCTGCGTCTTCTTCTGGAGTCTTGCCTTTGTGCTCGTGGATCTTGTGCCGGTCACTGCGGCCGTGCGACAGCGTTCCACTTGTTTCGACTACGCGAGGTTGGGGGAAGGTCTTCACGTCCCCATGCGAGGTCGATGATCCGCGTTTTTGTGAATGGATTGGCTGCCAGCGCCGGTGGCGGCGTCACCTACCTGCGGAATCTGATTGCGCATCTCGCGAACCGTGCAGACGTGGAAGCGACCATTCTCCTCAGTCCGGCAGCAGGCGAGTTCGCCAGCGCGGCCAATATTACCTTTCTCGATCAACCGCAGAAAGGTGGAGCAGCCCGGCGCTTCTTGCGGGAACAGCTGATCCTGCCGCGGCTGATTCGGCAAAGCGGTGCGCAGGTGCTGATTTCCACGGGAAACTTTGCCCTACGGAGGTCGCCCGTTCCCCAGATTCTGCTTTCGCGGAATGCTCTTTACACCTCGAAAGAATTTGCCCGTGATCTGCGAACTCGCGGCCACTATGGCCTTCTGCTTGACACGCGGATCAAGGCTTGGCTGGCGCGGCGATCGATCCGGTGGTCCGATCGCACGGTGGCGCCCAGCGCGTCGTTCGCGGCGGAGCTGCGAGAGTGGACGGGAGCGAAGGTCGATTGCATTCACCACGGGTTCGATCCCTCAGGCTTCATGCGTGACTCGACTCCGCTTCCGGAGAAGGTGCGGGTTGCGCTGGGAGATGCCGGAAGCACGTTGCGTCTGCTGTTCGTCAGCCACTACAACTACTACCGGAATTTCGAGACGTTGTTTCGCGCCTTGCCGTTGCTGAAGGCTCGTCCGCGCAGCCGGCCGTTTAAACTCTTTCTCACTTGCAAGCTCGACTCGGCTGAAAACCCAGGCGCATACCGCGCGGAAGGGGCGAAGTCCTTGGTTGACCGGCTTGGTGTTGGCGACGCGGTAGCGGAGCTGGGCACGATCCCCTACGCGCAGCTCCATAATCTTTACCGGGCTTGCGACATCTACGTAACACCGGCTTACGCCGAATCGTTTGCCCACCCGCTGGTCGAAGCCATGTCTTGTCGGCTGCCGATTGTCGCCTCCGACCTGCCGGTGCATCGTGAAATCTGCGGTAACGCGGCCCTCTACTTTCCCTGCTTTTCGGCTCAGGATTTGGCTGAGCGGGTGATGCAGGTCGTGGAATCCCCGGCGCTAGCGGGGCAACTCTCCAACCACGGCTCGAGCCGAGTGCAGGATTTCTCCTGGGAAAGGCACGTGGATCAGATGCTCGCGCTTGCGACCGAACTGCTCGAAGCGCGGCGAAACGGATGATCTTTCGCACGGTCAGGCCGGTATATACTGTCGTCTTCACGCACAGCGAAGCCGTTCTACCCTGAGGAGAGCGGCAGTGGAAGAAACCGTGGCGGAAGAGACCGCAGGCCAAGACCGGCCGCCCAGCACAGCGTGGCGCAACCGTGTCGAGATCCTGAATGTGGGCAGCTCTGCGACATTATGTCCTTGGCCATGGTGACGTTGATTCCACGGGCAGCATTCACGATATGGGGTCGGCCCAGACAGAAGCTACTGTAAGCCAGCCATGCCCTGGCAAATCCCGGCCGTATGTCATGGAGAACCCGCGAGCGCCTCGAACCCTGCAGGTCCTAACCCTGACCCCGTTTTATCCGTCGGCCGGAGACGATGCCACCGGCTGCTTTATTGCGGAACCGGTTCGCGAGCTGGTGCAGTGCAACGTGGTGTCTACCGTAGTCGCAGCCCAGCCCATTCACCGCCCGCGAAGGCGGACGAGCGAGTCCGCACCAGCGCAGTGGGTGCGCTATCCACAGCTTCCCGGCAATCTCGGACTGTCAAGTGCAGGTCGGTTTCTCTTTGCGCGTTTGCTGAGAAACGTGAAGGCGGTCCACCGGCGGCATCCGATCGACCTCATCCATGCCCACGCCGCTCTGCCTTGTGGACATGCGGCAGCCCTGCTCTCCAGAGCCCTCGGAATTCCGTTTGTGGTAACTGTGCACGGCTTGGACGTCTTCAACAATTGCTTTCAAGGTGGCCGCGCAGCGCGCTGGCGGCATGCCGTTTCTGCCGAAGTGTATCGGCGAGCGCGACGGGTAATCTGCATTAGCGAAAAGGTGCAGCAGCTCATCCAAGCTGGCCTGGGTGATCAGGTTCGAACTACCGTCGTCCATAACGGGACTGACACTCAACTTTTTTCTCCTTCGGCGTTTGCAGGGCAAGCGGACCCCACGATCCTCGTTGTCGGCAATCTGCTGCAGATTAAGGGACATGAGTTAGTCTTGCGCGCGATGAGCCAACTGCACAGCCAGTATCCCCATCTGCGATGCCGTATTGTGGGTGACGGGCCTGAACGTGAGCGTCTTGCGGCCCTGACGAAGGCCTTTGGTTTCGAGCATCGGGTCGAGTTCCTCGGCCGCAGGGGCCGCGCCCAGATTGCCGAGGAGATGGGCAACTGTACCCTCTTCGCTCTTCCCAGCCGCTACGAAGCATTGGGATGCGTCTATCTGGAGGCGATGTCTTGCGGTAAGCCTGTGATTGCCTGTCGCGGGCAAGGCATCGGGGAGATTATCCGGCACAGGGAGAACGGATGGCTGATTCCGGTCGATGGGTTGGACGCCGTGGTGGAGGGATTGTCGACCCTGCTCGAGTCTGCGGAATTGCGTGCGCGAATCGGTCAGGCCGCACGACAAACAATTCTTGAGGGATTAACCCTGCGTCATCAAGCGCAGAACCTGCGTGAGATCTATGAACAAGTCGTTGGGTGAATCTTCCATCCGGCCAGGGCCATGCTGGCGCGAGCGGCGGAAACGGGCGCTAGAAGCTGTCCAAGCGCGCGAGTTTGGTGGAAGGGCAGGCGTCGAGATGTTTGGCGAGGGGCCAAATTGAGTCGCGGCAGATATGTGTTGGCGGCAGTCTCGGTGCTGGTTTCGGTTGCCATTGCACGCATTGTCGTGACTTATCCCGTAACAGCCCAGACCTTCGATGAGCCTTGCCATGTCTCCGCGGCGATCGAGTTTCTTGACAAGGGAACATATAGTCTCGATCCGGTGCATCCGCCGCTGGCGCGGGTTGCAATTGGCCTTCCGCTCTATCTGGCGGGAGAACGGTTCCCCAACTTCCCCGCGGACGATCCACGCAGCCGGGATTACAACGAAGTCGGAAACAGAATCCTCTACGAGGGCGGGCACTACCGGCGAAACCTGGCACTCGCCCGCTTAGGAATGCTTCCCTTCCTTCTGTTCGCAGTGGTCATCGTGTTCCTGTGGACGCGGCACGAATTTGGCGATATCGCTGCACTCATTGCGGTGGCACTATTTACGACGCTCCCGATTGTCTTGGCCTTGTCCAGTGTGGCCTACACGGACATGGCCGCCGCCTCCACGCAGACGGCCGCTCTATTTGCGTTCGCACTGTGGCTCAGGCAGCCCACCAAACGAAACTCCATTTGGCTCGGCGTCGCAGTTGGTCTCGCCCTGTTGGCCAAGCTTTCCGCGCTGGTTTTCTTGTCTGCGGCTGGAATCAGCATTGGTTTTTGCAGATGGGCGATCACTCGTGGTCAGCAGGCTTCGCAGGCAAATAAGCGGTTCAATCTCCTGGGCCAAGGCGGGATTGCGCTGCTCATTGCCATCGTTCTGCTCTGGAGCGGATACAGATTCTCGGTGGGGCACGTGCAGACTGTGATGCAAATAACGCCACAAAATATGCCTTCCTTCCAGCACTTCCCAGGCCCAGTCCGCGGTCTTGCCCGCAAGCTGGTCATATGGAACCCGTCCCTGCCGGCCCCGGAGTTTTTCCGGGGATTCGCCGGAGCGTGGGTATTGAATGCAAGCGCTCCCCAAGCCTACCTTCTAGGCAAAGCCCGCGCCGGCGGCTGGTGGTACTTTTTTCTGGTGGGATTGGCGGTCAAGGCAACGATCCCGTTATTGGTTTTGACCGCAGTTGGCTGTGCTTCCCTGGTTGAGGCAGTTCGGGCGAGACAATGGACTCCCTTGGTCCCGATCGCATCGGCCGTGGGGATTCTGATCAGCACAATGTTCGTCAAGTACAACGCCGGTGTGCGTCATGTGTTGGTCTTCTTTCCTCTGCTGGCGATTGTTGCTGGCGCAGGGGGGGCCTGCCTTTGGCGAGCTCAGGGCACGTGGCGTTGGTGGGCTAGGCTGGCCCTGGCAGGGTTGCTGGCGTGGCAGGGTATTTCCACTTTTGTCGCACGACACGACTACATCGCCTACTTTAATGAGTTGGCCGGAAGCGATCCGAGCAGAGTCCTCGTGGCGGGATGTGATCTTGATTGTGGACAGGATGTCTTTCGGCTTGCCGCGGAATTCCACGCCAGGAATGTGTCCCACGCATACATCGCAATCTGGAGCAGCGCGGATATGACCAAGATGGATCTGCCTGATTTTGCCGTGCCACAGCCCTTCCAGCCGGTCACGGGATGGTATGCCATCAGCCTGAGAGCGTTGCGCCTCGGGGACCTATTCCACACCACGTATCCTCCAGGTGCATTTGCATGGCTTAGACCGTATCAACCAGTGGCACGGGTCGGCAAAACCATCTTGCTATATCACATTCCAGAAAACCCAATTCCGCCTACAAGAGGCATGTCCAGTTCCGGACTCAGCGTCGATGCGATCAGCCGCAATGGTCCGTAGAAGGTGCGAGACAGCACGGGAGGGGTATCGAATTGCGCCATAAGTTGTGGTGCTGTAACAATGGTTCTCTTCCACACGGTTCGCGGGGTAACTCGACTCGATGAAATGGTACTTCGGTTTTTTTCTGGTCTCTGGATTCTGCAGCATTCTCTATGAACTCGTCTGGCTGCGGCTGGCGATGGCTGATTTCGCTGTCACCACGGCCCTGGTTTCGATTGTTCTTTCCATCTTCATGTTGGGTCTGGGACTCGGATCGTGGGTAGCCGGGCATTTCTTAGGAAAATTCGGCGCCCGCCTCGGTTTTTCTGCATTGCGCTTGTATGCGTTGGCAGAGTTCCTCATTGGAGTTTCCGCCCTTCTCGTGCCGCGCCAGTTGTTGTGGGGAAGAACGCTTCTAGAGCGGATTGTAACCATGCATCCGCTGTCAGCAACTGCGTACTATGTGATAGCGGGCACCTGGATCACGCTTGCGCTGGTTCCTTGGTGTGCGTGCATGGGGGCGACGTTTCCGCTGGCCATGTTCAGCCTGAAGCGAAACTTTGTCGACGCGTCCACACGATCGTTCAGCTATCTGTATGTGGCGAATATCTTCGGTGCGGGCCTGGGCACCGTTGTCCCGTTGCTTTTGATCGAAGTTTTCGGTTTCCACGGCACGCTGCGCGTCGGCTCCGTGTTGAATATTACCCTCGCTGCCTGCGCGTTCCTGCTGACCATGGGCAGGCATGATGCCACAGCGATCGCGAGCCCGCTGGCTTCCGCGAAAGCGATGCCTGACACTTCTCGTTTAACAGGAAAGTGGCCCTTCTCCCTGCTGTTTGCCACGGGCCTCACGAGCATGGGAGTCGAGGTTGTATGGGTCAGGTTGCTCACGCCCTGGCTGGGGAATCTCGTCTACGCCTTCGCGGCGATTCTGGGAATTTACCTGGCGGCCACTTTTCTTGGTTCGCGCGCTTACCGGACCCGGAGAGCAGGCGACGACCTGTTAAGCAGCTTTCTATTAGTCCTGCTGGGTTTCTCGATTTTGCTGCCGCTGTTCAGTTGCGATCCTCGAGTGCCGATCCGAATATTGCTGCGGCTGGCGATTGCAGTGATTCCTTTCTCGTTCCTCGCAGGGTGGTTGACCCCGATGATCTTAGATCGCGTGTCGGGTGGGGATGCAGACCGTGCGGGCAAGGGATACGCGATCAACATAACCGGATGCATCCTGGGGCCTCTGGTGTCGGGCTTCGTATTACTGCCATGGCTCGGGGAACGCAGGTCTCTCTGTGCATTCGCTCTGCCGTGGTTAGTGGCCGGGTTGGTCTGGAGGACTCCCACTGCCGTGACGAACGGCCTCGATCGGCAGCCGTGGATGGCCTGGAAGTCCTGGATGTTCGCGCTGGGCTCGGTTGTTCTAGTCGGTGCGACGGTAAGTTACGAGAACCAATACCGGCCTGCCGTGGTTCTTCGCGACCACACAGCCACCATCATCGCCACGGGTTCGGGGAGAGGCAAACGACTCCTCGTCAATGGAATTGGCATGACGTTCCTGACTCCGATTACCAAGATGATGGTGCACATGCCCTTGGCATTTCTGCAGAGACCGCCACAGAACGCATTGGTCATCTGCTTTGGCATGGGGACGAGTCATCGCTCCATGCTTTCCTGGGGCATCCGCTCCACAGCTGTCGAGTTAGTCCCAAGTGTGCCGCGGTTGTTTTCTTATTATCATTCGGATGGCGCACGACTGATGCAGTCGCCGTTGTCGCAAGTCGTGATCGACGACGGCCGGTTTTATCTCGAGCGGACCTCCGAACAATTCGATGTAATCGCGATCGATCCTCCTCCGCCCGTCGAGGCGGCCGGCTCCAGCCTTCTGTACACAAGAGAATTTTATGCGGCGATCAAACCACATTTGCGCGACGATGCAATCCTCCAGCAATGGGTCGGCAATCCGGATCCTGTGTTGCGCTCCTCCATGGCAAAAGCCCTGCAGCAGACCTTCCCCTATGTGCGCGCTTTCGTTTCCATGGAGGGCTGGGGTCTGCACTTCCTTGCAAGCAAGTCCCCGATCCCGCGCTTTTCTCCTGCGGTCCTGGCCAGCCACCTGCCGCCGTCCGCCACTGTCGATCTGCTGGAATGGGGGCCATCCTCGACCGCGGAGCAACAGTTCGCGTTAGTCCTCAATCGCGAGGTCCCGATTTCCTCTGTCATCCAGCAAGCTCCATCCGCACCCGTGATGGAGGATGATCGGCCCATTAACGAGTACTTCCTGCTCAGGAGGTCGCGGCTCAATCCCTATCTGCAGCAGATTCAGCGAACGTGGCTTGCGCAAGAGATGCTGCAATAAGACTCACAGCTGCCTGGCGAGTTTCTCGGACCGTTTTCGAAAAGCGCTACTCCTGACTATGCGCGAACCAAGCGCGGCGCGGATGCTGGTAACTCTGTTTACATCGCGGATTCCCCACGCGAAAAACCTGAGCGTCACCTTCCGACCGGACTTATGTTTAGTGCTAGGCGTACACAAGGCTTGGAGGCGGGGGATCAGCATGCTACAGGATACGGCCAGTATCGATCGGAACGTGATGCACGATGTGCAGCGTCTGGTCCTTGACTCGCAATCCATGGACGATCTTTGCTGCAAGCTTGCCCACTATTGGGATGCAGACGAGCAAGGGCTGCAAACCGCCGCCATGGAATGGAAGGAAAGAGCGTCCACACGCAAAACCCGCTCGGATCGAGCCATGCGTCTGCTTCAGTTCGGTCAACGGCGGGCGGAAGGTTTTTCTGATGATGCGTTAGACACCAGCCACGACGAGGCGATCCGAAAATCCCGTCAGATCAAACTCGAGCTTCTGGTAGAGCAGATCGCAGAAAAAGTATTTCCCATCTGAATCATTATCCTTTAACTGCAGTTCATCCTCACTAGGCCGGGCTGCGTGTCAAAACCCAGATGCCCCTGCGTGTGCGATAACATGGTGGCACTCGATTTGAAAGCTGGTGCGCCGGGATGTGTGGCATCGTGGGGATTGTCGGGTATCGCGCGGCCGTTTCGGCCGAAGTGCTGGAGCGCGCGACTCACTCTCTCGCGCATCGTGGTCCGGACGATCACGGGACGATCGTCATAAGAGAAAACCTGCCGGAAGCTGTCGAGATTGGACTCGGCAACCGGCGGCTGGCCATTCTCGATCTCTCACCCCTCGGCCACCAGCCCATGCAGGATCCCGCCACCGGCAACTGGATCGTGTACAACGGCGAAATCTACAACTTCCGCGACGTCCGCCGGGAACTCGAAAGTGCCGGCACCGTATTCGTCAGTCATTCCGATACGGAAGTTTTGCTGAAGGCGTACTCCGTATGGGGTGAGGAATGCCTCGCCAAGCTGCGTGGGATGTTCGCCTTCGCAATCTGGGATGCGCGTCAGCACCGCTTGTTTCTGGCCCGCGATCCCATGGGCATCAAGCCGCTCTACTATGCCCAGACGGGCTGCTACTTTCTTTTCGCCTCGGAAGTTCGGACCTTGCTAGGGACGGGCCTCGTGCCGCGGCGCCTTGACCACGCTGGCCTTCTGAATTACCTGACGTTTGGCTCAGCGTACGACCCCATCACGCTGGTGGAGGGCATTTCCGCGCTTCCCGCAGGCCACAGCTTGACTTGGAAGAGCGGCGTTCTGCAGCAATCGTCGTATTGGGATCTGGTAGATGACGGCAAGGGACAAGTTGCGTTTAATGGGTCGAATGAAAACGGGAACGGCGCAGCTGCGAATCTGCAGTCGGTCTTGGAAGAAGCTGTCCGCCTGCAGCTGGTGAGCGATGTACCCGTCGGCGTTTTTCTCTCGGGCGGTATCGACTCCAGCGCTCTCGTCAGTATCCTAAGCGGCGCCGGTGTGAAACCCCGCACGTTCTCTGTTGTTTTTCGCGAAGCGGACTTTTCCGAAGCGGAGCACTCCCGTGCCGTCGCCCAGGCCTTTCACACCGATCACCATGAGATCACCGTCTCACAGGCAGATGTCTTGTCGGCTATCCCTGCCGCACTCTGCGCTATGGATCTGCCCACGATCGACGGAATCAATACCTATTTCGTTTCGCGCGAAGCACGGGCCGCGGGAGTGAAGGTTGCGCTCTCGGGTTTGGGAGGGGACGAGGTGTTTGCGGGCTATTCCACATTTCGCGCGGTGCCGCGAATGGAGTGGTTGGCCGGGCTCTTAAGACACGTTCCTCACGCCGCGCGCACTCCACTGGCGACAGCCTTCGCTGCCTTATCGTCGCCGACGGATCAGAACCGGAAGCTGGCAGCTTTGGCTCGCGACAACGGCCGGCTGATGCATCCCTACTTTCTTGCCCGTATGCTATTCACGCCACGCCAGGTGGATCGTCTGCTGGCCGCAGTCGATTCCGCTGCCGTTGCGCGTGCATCCGCAGCTCAAAAGGCAAGCCTGCGCCAGACGCTGGATCTCGACCCCGTCAATCGAGTTTCCTATCTCGAGTCGCGCTGTTATATGCTCAATACACTGTTGCGCGATGCCGATTTCATGAGCATGTCCCAGGGTCTGGAAGTTCGGGTCCCGCTTATCGATCATCTTTTGGTGAGGAATGTTCTTGCGATCTCCGGGCAGCGGAAGCTGGGGCGAATCCCGAAGCCTCTGCTGCTCGGCGCGCTTGCCGATTCTTTGCCGCCGGCGATTGTGCAGCGGGCTAAGCGTGGTTTTACGTTTCCCTTTGAACAATGGCTGCGGAAAGACCTTCGGTCTGCGGTCGAGCCGATTCTCTCGGCAAGACACTTCGGTGCCGGTTCGCTCGGTGGAGTCTTGGAGGCAAAGCAGGTTGAAAGGGTCTGGGAGGGTTTTTTGCAGGGGACGATTTCGTGGTCTCGGCCCTGGAGCTTGTATGTGCTGGAGCGCTGGTGCGAGCTGCATTTGTAGTCGATCCCGAGTATGCACAAGGTGGAAGAGGTCGGAAACCAGCAGGCCGCGATTTCTGCCGGCAAGCTGCCGGTTAGCGTGATCGTTGCTGCGCGCAATGAAGCTCGCAATCTGCCGCGCTGCCTTGAAGGCTTGCGTCAAGCCGCCGAAGTTTATGTTGTGGATTCGCAAAGCGCCGATGCAACTCCAGAGATCGCACGCTCATTCGGCGTCCAGGTGGTTCAGTTTCACTACCGGGGTGGATGGCCAAAGAAGCGGCAGTGGGCTCTGGAAACTCTGCCGCTGACTTCTCCGTGGATTCTGCTGATCGATGCCGATGAGTTTCTCTCGCCGGAGCTGGCTGAGGAAATCAGTCAGGCCATTCGAAATCCGAACATCGATGGATACTATATTTCGTTGAGGATGCATTTTCTCGGTCAGGTTCTTCGCCACGGGGACGCCAGCTTCTGGAAGCTGGCGCTTTTTCGCCGGGGCATGGGCCGCTATGAATGCCGCCTGAAGGATCAGAATGCGTCCATGGCCGACATGGAAGTGCACGAACACGTCGTGGTCGACGGCCCGACCGCGCAGCTGAGAAACCCTCTGATTCACCACAACGTCGAGTCGCTTTCGCACTACATCCGAAAGCACGACGAATATTCCAATTGGGAGGCGCGCGTGCTGCGGGGGGAGCAGGCGGAAGGCGAACTGCCGGCATCCCTGTTCGGTACGCAGGCCCAGCGCCGGCGCTGGCTCAAGAAAAAACTGTATGTACTGCCGGGGTCGCCGGTCTTGCTTTTCCTCTATCGCTATTTTTTTCGCCTCGGATTTCTGGATGGTACAGCTGGTCTGATCTACTGTGGATTTCAGGCGGTGCAGCTGTTTCACACCAAAGCCAAAATTTACGAATCAAAAACTCGCGACGCTTAGAAGGGACGAACCGGGGATGTGTGGCATTGCCGGGCTGATGAATTGCGGAGATCCTGAGACGCTGGCCCGCATGACGCACGTTCAGGCGCACCGCGGTCCGGACGACTCCGGCCTCTGGGAGCGGAAGTTCCCCGACGGTGCTTACGTCGGCCTGGGAAGCCGCCGCCTCGCCATCCTCGATCTGTCTGCCGTCGGTCGCATGCCGATGTGCAACGAAGACCGCACGGTCTGGATCACCTACAACGGCGAAGTCTACAACTTTGCGGCCCTTCGGCGCGAACTTGAGGGCAAGGGCCATCGCTTTGTCTCCCACGCCGATACCGAGGTGATTGTTCACCTTTACGAGCAGGAAGGCCCCGATTGCGTGAAGCGGCTAAACGGAATGTTCGCTTTCGCCATCTGCGATCTTCGTTCAAGCGCACCCACGCTCTTTGTCGCGCGTGATCATTTCGGCGTTAAGCCTCTCTATTATTTTCACGAAGGCCGGCGGTTTGCGTTTGCTTCTGAGGTCAAAGCGCTCCTGCAGGTTCCAGGAATTCAGGCCGAACTTGATGCGGAGTCACTTCACCAGTATCTGACTTTCCTGTGGGTGCCAGACCCGAAGACGATGTTCCGGCGCATTCTGAAACTTCCCGCCGGACACTATGCGCTCCTCCGGAACGGAGAATTGAAGCTCACGCAGTACTGGGACCTGACTTTTCCTCCGGCGAATCAAAACTACACTCGGTCGGAAGATGACCTGGCCGATGAGATCCGCGAACGCTTTGGCCGATCGGTTGCGGCGCAGATGGTCAGCGATGTTCCGATCGGGGCCTTTCTCAGCGCCGGCCTCGACTCATCGAGCATTGTCGCCATGATGACCCGGGCGACGCGGCAACCAGTTCGCACGTACACCATCACTTTCCCAAAGAAGTATCGCGTGGGCGAAACCACACTGGACGACCCGGAGGTCGCGACGCGGCTTACCCAACAGTTGGGATGCGAAAACCAGCGCATCCTGGTTGAACCTGAAGTAACGGATTTGCTTCCCCGCCTCGTCTGGCACATGGATGAGCCCACGGCTGACCCGGCGATCATCACTGCCTATCTTGTTTGCCGCGAGGCTCGCAAGCAGGCCACGGTTCTGCTTTCTGGCGTGGGTGGGGACGAACTATTCGCTGGTTATCGAAAATATATTGCCCACTATTGGGCGCAGGCCTATCGCCGCCTGCCGTCCGTGTTTCGCGAGTGGGTGGGCAGAGCGGTCGCGGCGCTGCCGAGTTTTCGCGGCACATCCGTGAAAGGGAGGCTTCGTCTCGCCAAGAAGATGTTGCGAAGCGCCTCGGTCAATCCAGTCGAGCGCTTCATTGCCAACTGCACGTATCTCGATCAGGAACAGAAGGTGGAACTCTGCGTTCCCGATTTTGCCGCCGCATCTTCCGGCCCCGATCCCGCGGGCCCGCACCGCAAAGCGTTCGAGCGTGTAGACTACACCGACTTCCTCCACCAGATGCTCTACCTCGACACCAAGATTTTCATGGTCAGTTTGAACCTCACCTACAACGATAAAATGAGCATGGCCTCTTCGGTTGAGGTGCGAGTGCCTTTTCTGGATCGCGAACTGGCGGAATTTGTGGCCTGGAACGTTCCGCCGCAGATGAAGCTGAAAGGCTTTCTGCGGCCGACGACGAAATACATCTTCCGCCGCGCGATGCGCGATATTTTGCCGCGGGAAGTTCTGCAGCAGCCAAAGGCTGGCTTCGCGGCTCCGGTAGACTATTGGCTGGCTCACGACTTGAGGGAAATGTTGGATGATCTGCTTTCGGCGTCGCAGCTGCACCGACGCGGCCTCTTCCGGCCTGAAGCGGTGCAGCGTCTAGTTGCGGAGCATCGCAGCGGACGTCACGACTGGTCGATGCAACTTTGGCAGCTACTGACTCTCGAGTTGTGGGCGCAAGTGTTCCTCGATGGCGGCGCCCGCCAATTCGAGGCTGNACTCGGTTGATCACAAACAGGTAGCTACGGCATAACAGCGACCGATGAAACAGGTTCTTCAACACGCGCGCACCGGGGAGATTACGGTGGCTGAAGTTCCAGTCCCGCATCTGCTGCCGGGCTGCGTGCTGGTGCGAGTCGCGGCGTCCGTGGTGTCTGCCGGGACAGAGAGCGCGTCGATCGAGTTTGCTGAAAAGAGTCTGCTGCAGAAGGCTCAGGCGCGGCCCGATCTCGTTCACGAAGTTCTCAACAAGGTGCGGCGCGACGGCGTTTGGGCGACGTTTCACGCGGTGCGCAGCCGCCTCGACCAGCCGCAAGTTCCCGGCTATAGCAGCGCAGGAACGGTCATCGCGGCCGCGGAAGGAATTGCTGACCTGCAACCGGGCGACCGCGTCGCATGCGCAGGCGCGGGTTTTGCCGTGCATGCCGAAGTGGCGAGCATTCCGCGATTACTGGCGGCGCTCATTCCTGACCGAGAAGCAGGAGAGGCTGTTTCGTTCGAGGAAGCGGCGTTTGCGACTCTCGGAGCCGTGGCGCTGCACGGCATTCGGACTGCCGAAGCCAAACTTGGCGACACGGTGGCCGTCATCGGACTTGGCCTCCTTGGCCAACTCACGGTTCAGCTGCTCCGGGCCGCCGGCTGCCGCGTTCTTGGAATGGATCTTAATCCCTCGCGTGCGGATCTCGCGCGGAGTCTGGGCGCCGACGCCGTGGCGGTGGACGCCTCCGAATTCCGCAATCTCTGCTTTGAACGGTCACGCGGTGTGGGCGTCGACTCTGTTCTCATCGCTGCCGAAACGCGCAGCAGCGATCCCGTGAACCTCGCCGGTGCCGTGGCACGTGACCGTGCCATCGTTGTGGCGGTGGGCACGGTAGGGATCGACATCGAACGCAAAGCGTATTACGAGAAGGAACTTGATTTTCGCATCTCACGCTCCTATGGTCCCGGCCGCTACGACACCGCCTATGAGCAGAAAGGCCGCGATTACCCCATCGGGTATGTGCGCTGGACCGAAGCGCGCAACATGGAAGCTTTTCTGCAACTTCTCGCCGATCGGAAAATCAGCGTTGCTGCGCTGATCACTCATCGCTTCTCCATCGAGCATGCGCGCGCAGCCTACGAGCTTATCGCAGGAAAGTCAGGCAATCCGTTCTTGGGAGTCGTGATTCAATATCCAGGGACGGGCGACGAATCGCGTACGCTGCAACTTGTGCCGAAGCCCGCGACCACTGCAACGCCAGCGGATTCCCCTTTCACCAACAACATTCGGGTTGGCTTGCTGGGTGCTGGAGCTTTCGCGGTCGGTACGCTGATACCCGCGCTCCTGGCTTGCGGCAAGAGCACTCTTGTCGGAGTGTGCACGGCTACCGGCGTTCACGCTCGCCACGCGGCACAGAAGTTTGGTTTTCGCTACGGAACGACTGATGAGGACCGACTGCTCCACGACTCGGATGTGAATGCGGTCGTGATCGCAACTCGTCATCACTTGCATGCCCGGCAGGTTCGTGCCGCTTTGCAAGCTGGGAAGCACGTGTTCTGCGAGAAGCCACTATGCCTCTCTGAAGTTGANGTTACGTTCAATCGTCCAGACTTATCTTGGAATTGACTCGGCCCAACGGCCTGCTCTGATGCTCGGTTTCAATCGCCACTTCGCGCCGATGATTTCGAAGCTGAAGTCATTTCTGTCGCCGATTTCCGAACCGCTGGCGCTGCAGTATCGCGTCAACGCCGGATATCTCCCTCCTGATCATTGGGTGAACGATCCGGAGCAGGGTGGCGGCCGGGTTCTCGGCGAAGTCTGCCACTTTGTCGATTTGCTGGTGTTCTTGGCCAGGTCGCCCATCGCTGAAGTCGAAGCACGTGCGCTCGCGAACCCTGGCCGCTACAGCGGCGACAACGTGCTGATTTCGCTCCGTTTTGCGAATGGGTCGCAGGGCACCATCAGCTATCTCGCCAATGGCGATCGGTCGTGCTCCAAGGAGCGCCTCGAGGTGTTCGGTGGCGGAAGCGTTGCGATTCTCGAGGATTTCCGCAGCCTACAACTGACGCGCAACGGCCACACGCAGACGACCCGCTCACGCTGGCGTCAGGACAAAGGCCATCGCGGCGAGTGGATGGCCTTCGTGGAATCTGTGCAGCGGCGGCAGGCTACTCCGATTCCGTTTGATGAGCTCGTCTGCTCCACCCTCGCGACGCTGCGCATTCAGGAGTCGATTGCGACGGGAAAGCGGCTCGCCGTAAACAGCGCCGGATTCATTGAAGCGGCGCTGCAAGATCCCAGCCGGGACGAATGATCCAATCACCTGAGCAAGCCATGGGAAGACACTGAGTTCATGCTCATCTTGGGCCTCAACATGTTTCACGCCGATGCGTCGGCGGCGATCGTGCAGGATGGAGAAGTGGTCTTCGCCGTCGCGGAAGAGCGCCTGAATCGGCACAAACACTTTGGCGGTTTTCCAGCGCTCGCCGTGAAGGCGTGTCTCGATGCAGTAGGCGCGAAGATTTCCGACATCGAGCACGTGGCCGTAGGCCAGGACAGCGACGCGAATCTCATCAAGAAAGTTCAGTACGCGATGGCCAATCCGTCGAAGATTCTGAACTTCATTCGGCTTCGCCGGCGAAAGGAAGCGATGCGCGACGTGCGCTCGCTTATCGCCAAAGCGCTCGACGCCGATCGTGCGAAACTGCGCTTCCAGGAGCATCATCTCGAGCACCACATCGCGCACATCGCCAGCGCCTACTACTGTTCGCCCTGGGAAAAAGCGGCGGGTTTCAGCTACGACGGATCAGGAGATTTCGTCTCCACCATGATGGCGCGCTGTGAGGGCAACGATATCGAGGTTCTCGATCGCGTGTTCCTGCCGCACTCGCTGGGCAGCGTGTACACCATGATCTGCGAATTCATCGGCTATACGAAGTACGGCGACGAGGGGAAGGTGATGGGACTCGCTCCCTACGGCGGTGACAGGTATAGCGAGCAGATCGGCAAAGTAGTTGCCGCAAAAAACGGCGGATTCCATCTTGACCTCGGCTATTTCAAGCCTCTGGGCAGTAATCAAGGGATGCAGATCTTGCCCGATGGCACGGTTCGTCTCGCGCGCCACTTTTCCGAGCGCATGGAGAGGCTTTTCGGCGAGCCCCGCCGGCCCTATAGCGAAATCACGCGGCGCGAGATGGATCTGGCTTACGCTCTGCAGCATCGATTCGAGGAAGTTTTTTTTCACCTGCTGAATCATCTTCACAGACGTGTCCCGTGCGATGATCTCGCAATGGCCGGAGGATGCGCGCTCAATAGTGTTGCCAACGGCAAAATCTTCGATCGCACACCGTTCCGCCGCACTTACATTCAGCCGGCCGCGGGTGATGAAGGACTTGCCATCGGCGCGGCGTTGCACACCTATCACTCAGTGCTCAAGCAGCCCCGACGGCACGCATTGAAGAATGCATACCTCGGTCCGGACTTCTCCGAGCCGCAGATCGAGTCGTCACTCAGGAAGGCGAATCTGGACTATAAGAAACTGGAGCACGCCGCGCTAATCGACTCGACTGCCGAACAGATCGCTGCGGGCAAGGTGGTCGGTTGGTTCCAGGGGCGCATGGAGTGGGGCCCGCGGGCTCTCGGCAACCGTTCGATCGTCGCCCATCCCGGTCTGCCCAATATGAAGGACGTCTTGAACGCCCGCATCAAACACCGTGAGTGGTTTCGTCCGTTTGCTCCTTCGATCCTGGCTGAGTATCAGCATGAGTATTTCGAGCACGACCATCCATCGCCGTTTATGCTGCACGTCTACAAGATTCGTCCGGAGAAACGAAAACTTCTGTGCGCAGTGAATCACGTCGACGATACCGGACGCCTGCAGACCGTGACTCGCGAAGGGAATCCGATGTACTACGATCTGATCTCGGCGTTTCAGCGCAAGACGGGAATTCCGGTGATTCTCAACACCAGCTTCAATGAAAACGAACCGATCGTCTGCACTCCCCAGGAAGCCATCGACTGTTTTCAGCGAACGCGTATGGACGTGCTGGCTATCGGTCCGTTTCTGGTAATGAAGGAACAAACTGGACGCTGAGTTCTTTGACACCAAGCTGCAGAAATGAATGCTCTGCCCGCGGTTAATCTAGCCAGTTCGTCGTTGAGCCTCGAGCGCGTGGCGCGTTTTCCTAAGCTGCGCGCGCTGACTTGGGCCGGCAACGTGCTCTACGCAGCGCGCGGCTACGGCCTTGTGCGCACGACGATTGCTGCAAATCAGATTCCTTGTGACCGGCAACCTTGGGAAAGCGCTGCGTCCTTTCAACCTTCCCACTGGCGCCGCTGGACCGTCGGCGCAAGTCTCACTGCTCGCTTGTTTCGTGACGGCTTTCATGCGCTGGCGATGCTCCCCTCCGGCGGCATGGTGGCTGCAGTGCCGGGAGCGATCATCACGCTTCATCCTGGCGAACGCGAATTTAAGGTGACTCATGCCATCACCCGCGGGACGCGGCCTCTGCACATCACAGCCGCGCCTTCCGGCACGGTGTTCTGGGGCGAATACTTCGACAATGCCTCGCGAGATCAAGTTCACATCTATGGTTCGTCCGATAGCGGCGCGACGTGGAATGTCGCTTACACCTTTCCCCGCGGGGCCATTCGTCACGTACATCACATCGTCTACGACCGATGGGGCGACTGCCTGTGGGTGTTGACCGGCGATATGGGAGACGAATGCCGCATCCTGCGGGCGTCCTGTGATTTCAGCCGGATTGAGGTTGTGCTCCAGGGGAACCAGCAAACACGGGCGGTGGCGCTCGTACCAACTGAAGACGGCGTGTATTTCTCCTCGGACACTCCCCTGGAGGACAATTACATCTATCATCTGGATCGCCGGGACAAGTTGTCGACGCTCGCTCCTCTCAGCAGTTCATCCACCTACGGAGGCCGCGTTGGGAGTAGCATTTTCTTCTCCACTATGGTGGAGCCCAGCTCGCACAATGCCGATCGCCACGCCCGGATCTATGGCGGCGGACGACAGGCTTGGTCTTCGCTGCTTGCTTGGAAAAAAGATCGCTGGCCGATGAGTCTCTTCCAGTATGGCAACGCGATTTTGCCCGATGGAGAGAACGCCACGCCTTACCTCGCAGTGTCGACCGTTGCGGTGGAAGCGGACGACCTCGTCACATCCCTGTACGCAGTTCGTTCCTGAGTCAAGCCGTCCCCTAGCCCGTGATATAGTTCGAGAAAATCTTCCTGCGACTCTGTTGCCCTTGCCGAACCTCAGCTACTACCGCCGCATCGCCAGCGCCTATTTGACCGGCAGCCGAAGCCATCTCACCTTCTGGCACGAAATGCCGGAGGAAAATCTGAATGCGCATGCTGGAGAGCTAGGCGAGTATTACATGGTGTTTGCAGGGAAAGCCGACTACGCGGGCGCATACGATGCGGACGGCATTCCCCTGCTTGATTACCGAGGCAAGATCGGGCTGCAATACAATCCAATCGCCATCGCCCAATATGGGCTGGGAAACTACAACCTCTTTTGTCGTAGCCACGACTCGGTTCGCCGTGCAAAGTTCTTTCGCGTCGCGGATTGGCTCGTTCAGCATGTCGAGGAAAATGCACATGGGCTGGCAGTTTGGAATCACCACTTCGATTGGGAATACCGTGACACGCTGCGAGCGCCGTGGTATTCGGCATTGGCACAAGGGCAGGGAATCTCGCTACTCGTTCGTGCGCACAAAGAGTCCGGCGATGTGCGATATCTCGAGACCGCACAGCGAGCCTTTGTTGCCTTCCTCCGACCCGTCGCGGAAGGAGGGGTGACTTTCACCGATGAGGGCGGCGATCTCTGGTTCGAAGAATATATCGTCTCTCCGCCCACTCACATTTTGAACGGGTTCATCTGGGCGTCGTGGGGAGTCTACGACTACTACCTCGAGACGCAAGATCCAAATGCGCAGCAGCTTTTTGCCCGCGCGGTGCAAACCTTGCTGCACAATCTCGACCGCTACGATCTGGGATTTTGGTCACTGTATGAACAGTCCGGCACTCGTCTGCCGATGGTCGCCAGCAACTTTTATCACAAGCTGCATATTGTGCAGTTGCGCGTGATGCATCGCTTGACCGGTGAAGAGAAGTTTGCCCGCGTTGCCGATCGGTGGGAAAGTTATGGCCGCAGCCGCAGCAAGCGAACCCGTGCCCTGTGTTACAAGAGTGCGTTCAAACTCTGTTATTACTAGGCTTCCGTGAAAATTCTCTACGTTTCCCAATACTTTCCGCCGGAGATGGGCGCACCCGCCGCGCGAGCCGCAGAGCTCGCTCAACATTGGGCGCAGGCAGGCCACGCGGTCTCGATCCTCACCGGCTTCCCGAACCATCCTACGGGCATTGTTCCGGAAGAATGGCGTAGCCGGCTGCGCCGTCTGGTATACCGCGAAAAGGCGGGGGAAGTGGATATATTTCGCACCTGGCTGTGGCCTCTGCCCAACCGCAAGGCGCACGAGCGCATGCGCAACTACGCATCCTTTTGCGTGTCGGCGGCGATACGAGGCCTTAGTCTCCCGCGTTCTGATGTGATCATTGGAACCTCGCCCCAGCTATTAGTGGCTTTGTCCGCGTGGTGGCTGAGCTTCGCAAGGCGGGTTCCGTTTGTGTTCGAGGTGCGGGATCTTTGGCCCGAGTCGCTCTCAGCCGTGGGAGTCGCGAATGACGGTTCACCTTTGCACCGGTCTTTGTCTGTGCTGGCAAACTTTCTCTACCGGCGCGCCAACCACATCGTCGTCGTCAGCCCGGCATTCAAACAATATCTGGTTCGGCATTGCCAAATGCCTGCAGAAAAGATCTCCATCGTAGAAAACGGGGTGGAAACCAGTGTTTTCTCGCCCCGTTCGGACGATGCAAACCAGACGCTGCGGCGGGAACTCGGAGTCGAGGGGAAATTCCTGGTCTGCTACGTGGGCACGCTCGGCATGGCACACGGGTTGGAAACGTTGCTCGACGCCGCCGGCCAACTGAAGGGCGAGAATCCTGACGTTGAGTTTCTCCTCGTCGGCGAAGGAGCCGAGAAAGAACGGATCAAGACGCTGGCGCAGTCAGGCGAACTCACCAACATTCGCTTCCTTGATCAGCAGCCGCGCGAAAAAATTCCGGCGCTCATTTCTGCATCCGATGCCTGCCTTGTGCTCCTCAAGAAGACCGATGTCTTCAAGCAGGTAATTCCTACAAAGATGCTCGAGTTCATGTCCTGCGCCCGCCCGGTTATTCTCGGGGTCGACGGCCAGGCGCGAAAGATGGTGGAAGACGCGGGAGCCGGGATCGCTATCGAACCGGAGAACTCGCTCGCGCTCGTACGTGCTGTCCAGAAACTTGCCGCGAGCCGCGAACTTGGACGCGCCCTGGGGCAGAGGGGCAGGGAATACATCCTGCGGCACCTTGCACGCGGTCAGACAGCCGGAATCTATATCCAGGTCCTTGAACGCCTTCTAGGCTTGAGGATTTCCACCAAAGTAGAGGCAGCAGCCTGAGCATTCGGTTGTCTGCCCGGGGAACGCCTACGGATGCACAGTATAAATCGTCACTGCCGTTGCCGCCTGCATAGCCGCGTCGAACGACCGCGAGGCAAGCACCTTGCCGCCACTCACCGGGACGAACAGAATGTCGTCTGCCTGCAAGGTGACGTCTGGAGCTTTGGCTTCCAGCATCTTCTTGAGGGGAACGCGGCTTTCGGTCATTCCGTTCGGGGTTTTGTGGATAATCCGCACCGCGCTCAGTTTCGCCGTATGATTCGGCCCGCCGGCCAGGGCGATAGCCTGCAAGACGGTCAGCGTGCCGTTGTCCACCAAAAGACCGCTGGGACGGCCTACATCGCCCACCACGTAAATGATCGGCGCCCGCGGCACGATGATCGTGTCGCCCGGAAGCACTTCGACGTTGTTAGTCAAATCGTCGCCGAGATTCCGCGGTAGCGTCAGCTGCATGGTTTGCGCGACATTGCGCCGCACGATGCTGACCTTCCGCGCCGCCCCAGCTGTGAAGCCCCCTGCCTCGGAGATGATTTCGTAAAGCTTATGATCGCCCAGGTCAGGGTAAATCCCTGGCCGGGACACCTCGCCCAGAACCGTGACCCCTTGCGATGCAGATTCATCGAGGAAGATGGTCACATGCGGGTTGCGGACAAAGCCCCCATCCCCCAGTCGCTTCGCAATCAGGGCCTGAGCCTCTTCGACCGTTAGATCTGCCACGTGAACGTAGTCGATGAGCGGAAGATAGACATCCCCCGAATTGCCTACCCGCGCTTTGGTACCCAACTCCGGCACGCCATATACGTTCACCTCAACCAAGTCTCCTGCACCAAGTTTAAGAGGGGTTGACTCAGCGGTGCTTGTGCTTGAGTTCGCCGTCGTCGCGTCGCGCGTGGCTTCCACGGCCTCTGGTTTTGCGCCAGCTGTTCCGATCGCCACTTGGGAAATGGGCTGCGCAGCGGAAGGAGGTCCCGCCGCCGGCGTCTGTTGTCCGGATGCTTTCTCGTCAGGTTTCTGCTGCGGGCTGACTTGCGCAGCCACCGCAAAGAGCAGAATGAACGAGAGAAAACATGCCCGGCTTAGCCGCGGGAAACTCGGTATGCCCGATTGCATCAGGAAGACCCTGGAACTCGCGAGTGAGATTTTTCAAGCAGTCTAGCACAGGGAAGCGCTTTTAGGGCCGAGAGTACTGGCCAGCTCCANCAAAGTTTTCCACAGGTTTTTCGCACCCGGCAATTGAAACTCGCTCTCTTACCCTGTTAAAGTCTCCAGCACCCTCAACCTCAACAGGAATCAGGCAACTAACTACCAGCCACCAGTGCGCCACTGACATAATTTTTTCGGAGCGAGATTTTGCGGCGAGAAAGGCGCGTTTGCTGGCCGAGGGGGCGTAGTTGACTGCGCTCATTCTCGCGATTTTCTTTCTAGCATTGTTGTCCGCGTTTGCGTTGACCCGCAGCGTTCGGGACTTTGCGGTTGCCCGGGGTTGGGTAGCGGCTCCCACACAGGAGCGGCATCTCCACAGCAGCCCCCTGCCTCGTCTCGGTGGAGTCGCAATCTTCGTTTCGTTCTCGCTGAGTCTCGCCCTTGCAGCCGTACTAGCCCCGCACAATCCTGTAGTGCACTCTGCACTTTTCTTCAAGAAGCTGGTAACGATCCTGGTGCCGGCCGCGTTCGTGTTCTTGCTGGGCGTCTATGACGACATTCGCGGAGTTGGTCCCTACGTGAAGTTTTCGGTTCAGGCCGTGGCTGCGTGCCTTCTGTTTTTCGGTGGCTTGCGAATCGTCAACATCCCTGTGCTTTTTGGCTCCCACACTCTGCCATGGTACTTCGGCCTCCCTATCACCGTACTGTGGGTGCTGGCGATCACGAACGCTTTCAACCTGATCGATGGGTTGGACGGCCTGGCGGCCGGTTCCGCTTTGTTCTCCACGTTGGTTGCTTTTGTAGTAGCGCTCCTCAACGGGTCGTCACTGGTCACCCTGATGACGATTGCTCTCGCTGGAGCGATTCTTGGCTTTCTCCGCTACAACTTCAATCCGGCGACGATTTTCCTGGGGGACTCCGGCAGCCTCTTCATCGGATTCCTCCTGAGTGCGCTGGCGCTACTGGGCGCGCAAAAATCTCCGACCATTGTGGCCGTAGCGATCCCGGTGGTGTCATTTGGTCTTCCGATTTTGGAGACCACGCTCTCCGTGATTCGGCGCCTGATCAGCGGCCGGCCCGTTTTTACCGCGGACCGCGAACACATCCACCACAAGCTCCTGCAGCACGGACTGACGCATCGCCAGGTGGTGATCCTGCTCTACGGGGTCTCCGCCGTCTTTGCCTTGCTCAGCTTGTTTCTGCTGTGGCCCACCGGCAGTTCTCTAGGGCTGGTTCTCGCCGTACTCGGAATTGGCGTGTGGGTCGGCGTGCAGCACTTGGGTTACCTGGAATTTGGAGAACTGGCTCGCGTGGCCCAGCGCACTCTTGATCAGCGCCAGATTTTTATCAATAACCTGTCGATCCGCCGAGCGGTCGAAGAACTCAGGGCAGCGCGGGATTACGATCAGGTGCGCCGCATTCTGGTCGCCGCTTTCGGCACCAACGATTTCGACGGCTTTCACATGAAGGTCAAGCTGATGGCTGGTGAAGCTCTTCCTTTCGATGCCTCCGACCCCTCCAGCCGCAGAGGAGAGATTTCGTTTCGCTGGAGTAAAGCGGATGCGCCGAAGTCCTTTGAGGATTTGACGGCGTGGACTCTTTCACTCGATCTGCTGAGCACGGCGAATCGCCGCCGTGGAACTCTGCTGGTGCACCGCCTTTACTCGCCGCGGCCTCTTCAACTTGACATCAACCTCTTGACTGCAACATTCCCGGCAACCCTCGCTGACGCGCTCGACCGCACTCTTAGTCACTCCGCACAGGTGATTCCGTTGCCCGAGCAGGGCACGGGCCTGATCGCAGCGCAAGCAGGCTAGTCCGTCCGACTGTAGAATTCCTTCGCCCGCGCACCTCTAACTAGTCGTGCAAATCGTCAGACATTGGCCCGCGCCTGTGCAACGTGGCTGGCACCATTCTCAGCAGGATTCAGAACGGGAAATCTCGCGAAACATAGCGTGCTGCATCCAGTTGTTGGACGGCTCGCAGCCCCACGGATCGCTGGAAGGATCCCACCAGGCGCATCTGTCTATCGGCGCGAGCAATGGAGATTAGAGTTTGGCGCTGGCGTAGGAGTTGATCTCACAGTTCAGGCCGACTTCTTCAAAAGCTGGCGCTGTCCATTCCATGATTGTCCCCAGTTCTCGCTTAGGCTCTTGCCGGAAGCGTGGGTTAAGTTTAGTCGACCTTGTTGGCAAAATCAATTGGCCAAATCCTCGAAGGTAACTCTGAGATCTAGGTCTAGGAGGGTTTTCGACGTGAAGCAGGTCTCAGGTTGCAAGATTTTGCATACGCCCCGAACACGTGTTCAATATATTGATCATGCCAGTGAGTTTTCCACAGCACCGAACCAGCGAGATTACTTTCCTTCAGCGTGTGCTGTATTTACCTTCGTCACCACCGTGGTGGAAGCGAGGAATCCGCGATCATGTTTGGCAAGACTGTGTACGGTACGGCCTTCAGAGACCTTTCCTTTGTTCCCCTGCAATCGGCAACCTTTTGCGTTCAGTGTGAATTGATCAGCACGAATCGTTGGCCTTATTGCCTGGCCTGCGGCAGCCACGCGCTTTTGAGCCTGTCGCGCGTTCTGGGCGGATCCCTGCGGCATCAGCAAACGGCGCATTTGATCACCGACGCGGAACTGGATAGCCTGGTGCGTGACCTGCTGCGCACGGTTCCCGATCCCGCGGTTTTGAATGACTTCGAGTCCCACGCGCGGATGCCCTCGCTGGCCCTCCGCAGCCAGCTCCGTGTAGCCAACGCGGCCCATCCTGCATCTGGTTTCCGGGCTGTGACACTGCCCGAGGAGATGGACATTCGCGCCACAGAGCTTGACCTTGAGCCTGCCATCAGCGCGATCACCGAGCGGGCTCAGCATCTTACGGGCGCTACAGGTGCCGCCATCGCCTTGCGCGCGGGTGACGAGATTGTGTGCCGGGCACGCGCCGGGCGCACCGCTCCGGACCTCGGCGTGCGCCTGCAGACCGATACGGGCATCTCGGCCGAAGCCGTGCGAACCGGCGAGGTCATGCTGTGCCACGACGCCGAGCGCAACCCCCGCGTGGACCTGGCCAGCTGCCGCCGCCTGGGAGTCCGGTCGATCTTGGTTTCCCCCCTGCGCCACTACCGGCGCACGTTGGGCGTTTTCGAGGTCTTGTCTTCCTCACCGGGCGCCTTCGACCAGCGCGACGTCGCCACCATGCAGCTTCTTTCCAGCATGATGGTCGCCGCCATCTCCCGCATCTCCAGCCTGCACCACGCCCGTTTGGCGCGGCGGACCGGCTGAGTTCGCCGCGGGCATGGGCGAACAATCGGAGAATCGAAGACCCACCTTCAGCCAGCCGATGGTCCTTTATTCCTGCCCTACCGATTTTTCTTCCTGCAACTTTTCCACAATCTCGCGTTAATATGTACCGAGATATGTAACGCCCGAACTCGCACCCTGTTTCCGCCATGGCTGCTGTGACCCCGGTATTGCAAACGACCCCTCCCAACCGCCGCCGCCGCGTGCGGCACAAAATCCAGACGCCCGCCTTCGCGAGTTTTGCCGCCGAATCTCAAGGCGCGATCCACGATCTGCATGAGGTGGTCGATGTTAGCGAGGACGGTGTAGCCATCCAGTGCAGCGTACCGCTTGAGGTGAATCGCCGCGTCGACCTGTGCCTCGATCTGGCGGAGGCGAGCGGAAGCATCTACACCACCGGGCAGGTGATTTGGTCGAGCGAATCGGGTCGTTGCGGCCTTCGTTTTTCCGGTCTGGCTCCGGACTCGCTGCTCCACTTGCGCGAGTGGCTCTTTTTGAACGCGATGACGGGAGTGGCCAATGCTGAGGCGGAAGGCTTTCCCGAGCGACG